>Ga0209319_1000197_pt1 | contig 98862 bp, 66 predicted proteins | sample RifGroE2_FD_184000 | JGI IMG/M metagenome (GOLD analysis project Ga0209319, IMG submission 184000) | Groundwater microbial communities from Rifle, Colorado - Groundwater E2 (SPAdes) (version 2) | ecosystem: Environmental > Aquatic > Deep subsurface > Groundwater | place: Rifle, Colorado, United... | reverse complement strand
TGCTTAATCTCGATTTCTGTTTCTTTAATGACAATGATTTTTGGGAGGGCCATAGCTGTGTATTTATATTATAGTCCAATAATAACAAATAAAATCCAATTATGCAAATTGGACTTTATTATATATTTATTTGGTATAACCCACTGATATCTGGCATATTTTTGTAATTTCCATCGTAATTTCCGGCAGTTTAAATCTTTAAAAGAACAGAATAATTACGGGTTAGGCAAAAACGAAAAGACCCCGGCGGCATTGTTGGGGTCTTTTCTTACTCCCATCTTCGCAACTTTGTTTACGAACAGGCGAGTATTTTAGGGAAAGTCACCTCGCGTATTTGTATTTACCCTCTGTTCATTTGCATATAAATTTATACTTCGATCACTTGCATGTATACTCCGGGTCTTTGTATTTCTACTCTGAGTATTTGCTTTTTTACTTTGGGTTTACCTGGGTCATTTGGTATTCAATTTTTCCGCCCTGAAGCAGGTCGAAATGGGAGAACCGGTAATTTTCAATGTTTTTCCCATTCAGCCGGATGGATTGGATGTAACATTTTTTCTCCGAAACCCCGGGGGCCGACAGGATTAGCTTTTTCCCGTTTCCCAGCCGGATGGTTACTTTTTCGAAGACAGGTCCGGTTACCGCATATTCCGGTTTGGAAGGGCAAACCGGGTAGAACCCCATAGCCCCGAATACATACCAAGCCGACATTTGTCCGGAATCATCGTTTCCGCTCAGTCCACCCGGATCGGTTCCGTATTCGCTGTTCAGAATGTCGCGGACAATTTTGGATGATTTCCACGGTTGTCCGGAATAAGTATATAAAAACGGGATTTGGTGGCCCGGTTCGTTGCCATGCCAGTATTGCCCTTCCGCAAAAAACTGGTCCAGTGTTTGGTTGAATTTTTCTTTTCCTCCCATCAAATCCATCAGGCCATCCACATCGTGGGGCACGTACCAATGGTATTGCCAGGGTGTTCCTTCGGTGATAAAAGGCATTTTCCGGTTCTTGTCGAAATCTTTGGCAAACATGCCATTCTCCAACCGTCCATTCATGTTGTTCACTTCCGGATCGTATATGTTCCGGTAGTTTTGTGCCCGTTTTGCGAAGTAGGCATAGTCGTCGGTCTTGCCCATTTTTCTGGTAATCTGTGCCAGTGAAAAATCATCGTAAGAATATTCCAGTGTCCGTGATACCTGCTCCTGTTTGTGGAAAGCTTCTTTAACCGGGTCTTCAAGCGGGATATATCCAAATTTCAGGTACGAGGACAAAGCCCTTCGTCCTTTCCCGTCCACATATTCGTCGAAAGAGGCCGGCACGTCCATCGCGTTGCGTTTTAACAACCGATAATCTTCCTCGGTCAGGTCAATAACCCCTTTAATATACGCCTCAGCGATCAGCGAAATCACATGATCACCGATCATAGCCGAAGTGTAGCTGTTCCACATCGGGAAAATTGGCAACCAGTTCCGCACTTTGCCCATTTTCAGCAGCGACCGCATCATGTCGGCGTTTTGTTCGGGCGCAATCAGGTTATACAATCCATGCAAGGCCCGGTAGGTGTCCCACACCGAAAAATCGCAATAATAGTTGCCGCTGCAAATGGTGTCGGTCTGGTCATTTCCGTCGAAACGTGGATATTGGCCATCCACATCGTTGTAAATCCGCGGTTGCTGGAACGAATGGTACATGGCGGTATAGAACTTGGTCAACTCGCTGGTATTTTTGCTTTCTATCTCAATCCGCGACAGCATTTCATCCCAGGTGTTGTATAATTTTTGCTGGATATTTTTAAAATCGTAGTTGGGTATCTCCACATCCAGGTTTTTTCTGGCCTGTTCGATGCTCACGAACGAAGTCCCGATCTTCACCCGGATTGGTTCCCCTTTTTTTACCTTGAAAGACACATAAGCCCCCAGGTTCGGTTGGTTTTCTAGTTGGGTTTTTCCTGAAAGCAGTTGGTCTTCGGTATACACACCGAAGGATTCCATTGGTTTTTCAAACCGGGCCACAAAATAGCCTGAGAACCCTGCACGTTTGCCAAGGCCCTGGTAAATACGGTGAACGGGATTATACCCAACCAACTCATTTTTTTTAGGAATAAGCTGAATAAAGCCTTCCCCTTCGTCGCTATTGGGATTCAGCACCAGATGGGCATCTCCAGGGGTATGGAAGGTAAAACAAAACATTCCGCAGCGGGTCGTCGCGGTCATTTCTGCTGTCACGTTGTACCTGTCAAGTTCAACCTTGTAGTAATGCGGGCCGGAAAATTCTTTCTCATGAGAAAACCCGGAGCCACGTTTTGCCGGATTGCAAATCAATTGACCGGAAACAGGCATGATGGCCATTGAACCGTATTCCTGCACACAGGAACCGCTCAACCAGTGTGAACCCCGGAACCCGGCAATCAGTGGGTCTTTATAGTAATAAGATGATACACATTTTTTCTCCGTGTTGGTCGTCTGGGGTGTCCAGTTGGTCATCCCGAAAGGCATCGTTACCGAAGGCTGTACCATTGCGTTGTTTTCGGTCCCTCCTCCATGTTTGGCGCCGCTACCAACAGTTGCAACGGCGGTACCAATAAGGGGATTGACATATTTTACGGGTGATTGCGCAACGGCTATAAACGGCCACAAAAACAAGAGTATGATTTGTTTCATTTCTGAATAATTTGATTCATTAATAAATTTTTACTTCCCAGATGGCCGGTGTGCCTTCTGTTATCCTGATCCGTAAAAACCGGGTTTTCCCAATATTTTCCACAACATGGGGTGAACGGATGTCCCTGGTTTTTTGTTCCCGGACGGTTTGCCAGCCAGTACCATCCAGCGACTTTTCGAGACCCCCCCCAAAAAAATTGGGGCATCATGTGGAGATGACAGGGAATAGAGATTACTCATTTCTAATTCGTTTCATTCGGGAATAATGGATTGTATTTATTTTCCTACCCCATCATTTCTGAAAAAAACCAGAATCAAAACGATCATCAAAATGGCTCTCTGCATAATTCAGCTTGTCTTTGGTTTGACCGTGGTAAGTTACAAAAAGCGGTTCAATCAGAATTGTACCCCGGAACAATTATCCAAAACTTTCACCAGTTGCTTTGAAACTTTCAGGTTGGCTTCTCTTGTTTTATTCAGGATCATTTGTAAACCGGAGTCCGGTTCTTCCATTTTGATCTTTTCCATTTTCAACGCTTTTACATCATCAAAAACAAACGCAGGACGGTAATCTTTGTCGCGTGCCTGAATGGAGATGTTTTTCATGGTCAAACCTTCCACGTGCCGCACATAAAAACCCCAGGCAGGCAGTTCCCCAAACATCGAAAATTCGGGATATTCTGCTTCCACTTCAGGAACATCTTTTAAGCGCGATAAAGGAATGATGGCCATGCCATCGTTTCCGCGTCCGGGAAAGCTGATTTCGATGTTTTCGAGGGTCACATTTTCGATCGGATGACCCGGGATTCCGGTAATAGAACAGGGGAATGGATTATGAAAGAAAGGCAGATCGGGTCCGCGCATCTCGTATTTACTATCGGGCCGGTCGAACGGAATTTCTACCTTCACATTCCGGATGGTCACATTTCGCAGTTGGCTGTAACGTTCGTCCGTATTCCGGTGTCCCAGCCTGATAAAAATAGCATTCCCGGTATTGGTGGCAACTATGTTGTTAATATCAATATTTTCGAGTATACCGCCATCAACCGACTCAAGCGCGATGGCCGAACGAAAGGTATCGTACACGTTGATGTTTTCGATTTTTACATTTTTAAACCCACCCGTTGAGGCAGTACCAAACTTGACCGCACTGGCACTTGACCTTACTGTACAATTGGCAATGTAGATGCTGTCGTTCCAATGACCGGTCGCGTGCGATTTCAGGCAAATACCATCGTCGGCTGAGTTCACAAAACTGTTGGTCACCCGAACATTTCTGCAGTCAGAAATATCAATCCCGTCGTTATTCCAGTATGCATCGCTGATGACCCTGATGCTGTCTAGAACCAGATTTTCGCACAAATCGTAAGTTTGTACCCAGCATGCTGCGTTTTGAATGGTCACACCAGAAATGTGAATGTTTTTACAATTGACCATTTCGATGTTCTGCGGACGGAAATATTCGTTGGGTCTTTTCCGGCGAAGATTGTAATACTTTGCGTCCATTTCCCCAATGTAGTAAAGGCTATCGGCATTCAAGGCCAACCGTCTACCCTGGCCGTCAATGGTTCCTTTTCCTGAAATGGAAATACGGGTTTGCCCGTCAGCCAGGATCAAGGCTTTCCAACGGTTAATGCCTTTGTAATGATACGGGTTGGTGCTTCCAAGTAAAACAGCTCCTTGCTGAAGGTGTAGTTCTATTCCTGATTTCAGGATGATACTTCCCGAAAGAAACCTTCCTTCCGGGATAATTAACCGGCCTCCGCCTTTTGAGGCTAAATTATCAATAGCCGATTGGATTGCGGTTGTGTTTAATGTTTTGCCGTCGCCATTGGCCCCAAAAGCAAGGATGTTTAATTCCGGTTTTATTTTTTTTGCTGATTGGGTTTTAGGGCTGCTTTGGCTAATGGTTGCGTTGAAAAGAAAAAGGGAGAATATTACTAGAATCCCAAACGATTTACAATTGTTCATTTTATTGGTTTTTAGGTAAGTTCCGGTTTGGCTAAATTATAAAAAAGGAGAAGAAGGCTTTTATCTTCTTCTCCTTCAAAATCAAATTTAAAAGGTAATGGTTAGTATCCCTGATTTTGGGATATGGCCGGTGATGAGCGGTCAATCTCCGTCTGAGGGATTGGACGGACCAGATGGAATTCGGCCAGCTTGTTGACTTTTTTAGCCCACGGGTTCATCTTTTTGGTTCTTTCAATGAGTTTTCCGGTGCGTTTCAGATCCCACCAGCGGTTAAATTCACCCATCAGTTCGCGGGCACTTTCATCCAGGATCATATCAATGGTCAGGTTCGATGCGGTTGCCCGGTATGATACCGTTTCCATGGATGTAACATCATCAGGATATTTTGCACATTGAGGATCAACGCCAACCCCGACTGCACGGTCAAGCACCTTGTTGTAATATGCCTGGGCCGTTCCTAAAGCACCACCAGTGGCTCCTTTTAAAATGGCTTCCGCTGCAATCAGATAAGCTTCTGCTGAACGGAACAAAGCAAAGTCGAAAGTTCCGTATCCATCACCATACTGAATACCGGGTTGCCAGAATTTCCACATCAAAGGGGTTAACCCATTCAGTTTTGAGGTTTGTGGGTTTCCGTATTCGCTGATTGGTATTACCGTAAATTTCTTCGTTCCACCAACATCCATTCCCCTGTCTTTTAGTGCCAGAACTTTGTTCCATGGAGGGAAATATGCAACGGTGTCTCCTTTTACATAGCTTATTTTCAAGCTCGAACCGGTTAAACTGACAACATAGTTTGCTGCATCTTTCAATGCATATTGTGCATCCACAAAATTGTGGGCATAACGGCTGTCTTTGTCGGGGTCGAACAGACGGTACATCGCTGGTGCAGTTATCATTTGAGCCAAATGACGGTTGTAGTCGCTTGTACGGCCTAAGTTACCGGGCAGGGTTTCCCCGCTTCCTCCAAACATGGAGTGATAACAGTTTCCTTGCTGTGCAGCTACTTCGTTTCCATAAGTCAGCACATCGCTGCTGTATTGAACAGCAAAAACAACCTCACTATTCCGGTCGTTTTGAGTACCGGTATATTGTTTCAGCGGATTTTCGTCATGTAGCGGGAATATTGTTTTGTAAGCAGGTACAAGCGGGTATGCAGCTATTACCTTATCGGCCCAGCCAAGGGCAGTGGTAAAATCGGTAGCGCTACCACCCAGCGAATTTTTGTAATTCCACCCACGAGTAAGATAAACCTTTGCAAGCAAAAATTGTGCAGCACCTTTGGTTGCCCGGCCATAATCGGTAGCTGTTACTGGAAGTGCAGCTTCGGCTTCGGTCAGGTCTTTAATGATCTGGGTATAAATTTCAGAAGAAGCAACCCTGACTACTGCCTTATTTGGTGCAATAGTTTCAGTGAGCGGCATGGGTACATCGCCCCAGGTCTGAACCAGGTAGAAATAACTTAATGCCCGTAAAAATTTAGCTTCAGAAACCCGAGCAGCTTTTTTTGCCGCATCAACATAGGTAATGCCTTCGGCCCGTTCGATAGCGGTATTGGTACGGCTAATTTCGCGGTATAAGATATCCCAGAGATTGGATATATCGGCCAGAGATGAATTCAAGGTAACATCATACATTTCAAAAGGAGAAACTGAAGTTATTGCCGGATTGTTCCAACCTCCCTGCGTAAAAATGTCGGTTCCGTTTAAAGCCAGTGAAATTTTATCCTGTGCGCTGATCATATCGCGCGTTAAAGGATAACATGATCGGACTAAATCTTCAAACCCGGCTTCGCTAACGATATACGAATCGGTAGTAACATTCGAGATGGATTTTTCTTCCAGAAAATCCTTGCATCCTGTACCCCAAAGTACGATCAATACTGCAATTGCGATGTTTTTTATATTGTATTTTTTCATTGCCTTAGTTTTTTGTGTTAATAGTTTTGGATTAGAATGAAAGGTTAACTCCAAAAAGATAGGTTGCATAAGGAACGTCATCGGTATAAACTCCTGAGTTAAATTCCGGATCCATCCAGATATTGTTTTCCTTGGTAAAGACAAACGGGTTACTGGCTTGCAGATAACATCTGACACTTCCTATATGCAGGCGGTCAATGAATGTTTTTGGAAGGTTATATCCTAAAGTGATATTTGATATTCTCCAAAAACTGGCATCCTTATATTGTATGGCTTCACGATAGGGATTGGCCTGCCAAACGCCAAAATAATCGTTGGTTGGATTGGTGGCTGTCCAGTAATTCAGGTTTAGTTTATTGTAACGGTTGCTACCTAATTCACCAAATGATCCTGCAAGCATAGCGTTTTTAAATTGAACCCCTTGACGGGTATAAATAAAAAACGACAGATCCCAGTTTTTATAGGTCAGCGTGTTGGTAATCCCGGCAATCCAATCAGGAAGCTCGTCTCCAAGAACAACTCTGTCATCAGCATTGGCTGCTGAAGAAATTTTACCATCGTTAATCTGGTCAACAACCTTTACCGAACCAGGAATTTGCCCGTACTTGGTAGCTTCAGTTGCTTCGTCCGTTTGCCAGATGCCATCAAATTTGTAATAATAGTTTGCTTTTAATGATTCACCTACAAACAACCTGTTGGCAATATCCCTGGTAACCGTACCACCATAAAGTTCAAGAATTTCGTTATGGTTGGTCGAGAAATTCACGTTGGTTGTCCAACTGAAATTTTCATTTTTAATGTTCACCGTGTTCAGTGTAATTTCCAATCCCCTGTTCACCAGTTTACCTACATTGGCAGTTACTGAGCCAAACCCTAAAGAAGTTGGTAAGGCCACGTTTTGAATAAGGTCGTTTGTTTTTTTGTTATAATACTCCAGGTCAACCATGATCTTGTTTTTCAGGAAACCCATGTTGACACCAAAGTTAATTTCCGCACTGTTTTCCCATTTTAAGTCGGCATTTCCGATGTTGTTAGGGGTATAACCATACGCAGCAACACCATTAAAGTCGTAAGCTGTTTTCTTCAGATAAGCTTGTGTGCTATATGGAGAAACCACGTCGTTACCAACTTCACCATAGCTCAATCGTACTTTCAGGTCTGAAAACAGGTTCAAATCTTTCACAAAAGGTTCTTCACCAGCTCTCCAGGCCAATGCTGCAGATGGGAAAAATGCCCATTTGTTCCCTTCGGCTAAAACCGAAGATCCGTCGTAACGCCCGGTAAGGGTAAGCAGGTATTTTTCATTGAAAATATAATTCACCCTACCCATAAACGATAAGATGGAACGTTCGACCAAACTACTGCTGACACCGGTTATTAATGCTGCTGTGTTGAGGGCATACCATCCTGAATTATAGGGTAGGTTTTCTACTGCTGAACCCGTAGTTTCCAAACGTTCCTGCATGGCGCTTTGGGCCATGGTAATGTTCAGGTCGTGTAATCCAAATAGCTTTTTATAAGTCAGGATATTATCCCATGTATAGGAACTGTTAAAGCTGCTTGAAACACTGGCAATCGGTAGTTTGTTTAACCGGCTTTTTGAATCAGCGCCACGGAACTCGCCTCTCCGGCTTGCAAACATGGAGGCTGATAACGATGATTTGAACGATAAACCTTTCATCGGGGTGATTTCAAGATAACCGTTCCCCAAAAAGTTTGAAACACGGGTTTCGTCCTGGTAATTTTCTGCGGCAACTTCCAGGATTGGGTTTTGGATTTGGGTGTCTTTAATCCCCATCCAGAAGGCATATCCCTTTACGTCTTTATCGTTTGTTTCGGCAGGGTTTACCAGTTCATTGTAATAAATTGATCCTGTTGGACGGACACGATATGCACCACGCAAGGTTTCGTTCGATCCAAGGTTTAAAACACTGTAGGTGTAATACGAGGTAAATCCGGCTTTGATCTTTTCCGATATTTTTCCATCAATACTTCCCTTGAGGTTATAACGTTCGTAACCGGTATTCAGCAAGTTCCCTTTTTCGTTCAGGTAACCTGTTGAAAAATAATAGGTAGTTGCTTCATTTCCTCCGGAAAGGGAAACAACATGGCTGGTTTGTGTTGAAGGATCGGTTACCTGGTCTACCCAGTCAACCGATTTTCCTGCCTGAACATTGGCAAGTTCGGTTGCAGTCCAAACCGGGTTGGCACTTGGGTTTTCAGCTTTTACCACATCGTTGTAAGCATGATAAAAATCCTGGGCGGTCATCAGGTCTGGCAAGTTGGTTGGCATTTTTACCCCGATATAACCATCGTAGGTAATCTTGGAATGGCCTTGTTTTCCTTTTTTTGTTGAAACGATGATTACCCCGTTGGCTCCTCTCGAACCATAGATGGCTGTTGCAGAAGCATCTTTTAAAATGTCAATGGTTTCAATATCACTTGGGTTCAGGGTATTCAATTTTCCTCCCATCACCCCATCAATAACCACCAATGGTTCACTGCTGTAACTGATGGAATGCACTCCGCGAATGTCTATGGTGTAGTCTGAACCAGGACGGGAATTTACTTTATTCACGTTCACACCAGCAACATGGCCTTGTAGAGCTTTTGCCGGTTGTACCGGATTCGACCGTATAATCTCGGCTGATTTTACCGAACCAACTGCACCAGTTACGTCTTTACGTTTTGCTGAACCATAACCGATGGCAACAATTTCGTCAATCCCGATGGTTTCTTCTTCCATCTTCACATTTATGATTGTTTTTCCGGTAACTGAAACCTCTTGCATTTTCATCCCCACAAATGAAAATACCAGCATTGCATCTGCCGGGATATTCGTTAGATTATATTTTCCATCAGTATCCGTAATCGTCCCGTTTGTTGTACCTTTCACCACGACTGAAACTCCGGGCAGAGAAGCACCGGAAGAGTCGGTGACTTTCCCTGTAACGGTTTTTTGCTGCTGAGTTTGCCAGCCATTTTCGGAAGGAGAGAGAATAATCCTTCGTTGATCAATTGAATAACTCACATTTTGCCCCTGAAAGATTTGATCAAGCAGCACATTAATGGTTTGATTGTGCGCTTTAATATTGATCTTTCGGTAAACGTCAACATACTCATTGTTGTAAATAAAAAAGTAACCACTCTGATCCTCAATTTCTTTTAAAACGTCTTTGATCAAAGCATTTTCCTGGTTGATAGTAATTGTTTTGTTCTGGGAATAGGTCCCTGAAGCAATCAATGCGAAAGTTGAAACAAAAAAGAAGAATGTAGTTAGTTTCATAATAATCAGAACTTTTGTCTTAAGAATACGGTAAAGTATTCCGTTCGTGTTTGTTTTTTTCATAAATTCGAATTGTTTAATTTTTAAACTAATTTTTATGTCTGTTGGTGCAGACATTTAATCAACAGGAAGATGTACCACCATCTTCCTGTTTTAATTTTTCAGCATAGGCAAATTGTTTTGGTTTTCATTTATTTCGCTTTTAATATTATTGTCCGTTTAGAATACTCCCCATCGCTGTTCTTTGTTGCCGGGTTTATTTCATATTGCAAAGGAGAAGTGAGACTGAAGACAGTAAGAATTTCCTCCAACGATTCGTTTATAAAAGTCCCGGTAAACCGATAATTCATCAACTGTTCATCTTCAACCTGGATTTCAACATTATACCAGCTCTCCATTCTTTTCATTACCTCCTGAATAGGATCATCCATGAAAATCATTTTGCCATCGATCCAGCCAATATATTTTTCATGCTCAACGATTGATTCTTTATATATTTTATTCTCAGTTACATCAAAACGGGCCAATTGACCGGGGTCTAAAACCATTACCCTTTCTGATTTCGTGGTGTTTACAAGGTCGATTGCTACTTTCCCTTCTATCAGTGCAATTTCAATCCTGGAATCGGGGTTATAAGCATTCACGTTAAATTCTGTTCCCAACGCTGTGACCTCAAGTTTGTTGGCTTGAACTATAAAAGGCCTTTTCGCATCCTTTGCAACTTTAAAAAAACCTTCACCTTTCAGTTCAACCCGGCGTTCGTTTTGTTTGGCAAAATGATTCGAAAACCGCAAAGAACTTCCGGAGTTTAAATAAACCAATGTTCCTTCAGGAAGCTCAATATTGGTCCTGGTCCCGTAAGCGGCATTGACTTCCTCGTAATAAACAGGATTTGATTGACGGTTGGAAAGGAAATAACTAAAAGCCCCGGAAAGCAATACTGATAAAAACAGGATAGCAGCAATTTGCTGAATGACGCTTAATTTAAATACTTTTACTTTTTCAATTCCTGCTTTCTCGTGTACCGTATTTAACGCCCTGTTTGAATTAATCTTTCCCGGAAATTGCAGGATCCCTGATTTTTCCCATAAATCCACGATGTCATCAAATTCAACCTTGTGCTTTTCGTTTTCTGATATCCAATTATTCAAAAGGGAAGATTCTTGATCCGTTATATTCCCGGAAAGATGCCTGGAAATTAACACATATATTTCTTCGTTGTCATTCATTTTGCATGTTTTAAACTACTGACTGCGAAACCGGCACCAAACCCTACATTCATTTCCGGATTATTTTTTTGTTTTGATGCTGACGTATGAAAAACAGCTAGATTGGGAAACTAAGGATATGTTGCTCAGAAGGATAAAAATGAGCTATTCTTTCTTGCCATGAAATATCTTTGTGGGATTCTTAGAAAAAACAATACGGGATTGATATTCCTTGAGTCGAAAGATGGTAAAAATTCTTTCAATTCAACCCTCAGCGTTTTTAGTGATCTGCCAATTAGCGCCTCAACTCCCTTAACCGAAATGTCCATTTTCTCGGCTATTTCCTTATTTGTCAGATTTTCAAACCGGCTAAATTCAAATGCAAGGCGGCACCGCGGGGGAAGTTTAGATAATGCAATGACTAAACATTCTTCAAAATTTCTGCCGAAAATTTCCTCTTCGGTTGAATTATCCGGCTCATTGTTGTTGTTTTCCTGTAAGGTCAGGTCTCGGATTCGTTGCTCTTTCAAATAATCAGAGCACTGATTTTTAACCATGCTGGTAAGATAAGCAGCTACATTTTTAATTGGTTCCGAGACAAAACGACGTTCCCATAACTTGATAAAAACATTTTGCACCAGGCACTGAGACATATCAGCATCATGGATTAAAAAAAATGCAAAACGGCACAGATTATCGTAATGCTTTTTGAAAATTACATCAAAAGCCTTCGGGTTCCCATTTTTTATTTCTTCCAATAAAATACTGTCGGGCGATGATATGTCGAACGAAGAACGCCACATAGTAATTACCTAGTACAGTTTTAAGGAAGTAAAAATAGAATTTAAATTTTATAGTCTGATTCTTTGTGAAGTGAAATATGACCGTCGATATAGTAAACAAACAGATGGACAATAGCCCGCATTTTATAATCCCAGGTTTTTATACTGAAAACTATTTTGTGTAATGAACCGGAACCAAGCAGACAAAATATTTTCCTCCTGAAGAATGAAAGGCCTCGTATTAGTATGCTGAGCCTCTCCGCATCAGGATACTGAACCTCCCCGCATTAGGATGCGGGACACTTCCGCATCCTAAGGGCAGACGATGCCGCATGATGAGGAAGAAGCGACACGCATTCTAATACAGGACAACCCCTTCCCATATCTTGCAGCACTTAAATTCATGAAGGCCCTTATTTCCTGTTTTTTGGACAGCCTCTACTCTTTATACCCGGGTTCAATTATTGGGAGTAATGCCTGTGGATTATAGTTTTATATAATTTGTTCCGTATGGTTTTCTCTGAGGACGGGAGAGCATTGCATTTGCTTCATCATCGTTTTTAAACCGTTCTTTTTCCGGATCCCAGAACAGCTTTCGTTCAAGTTTCATTGCGATGTCGCTCAACAGGCAGACGGTTCCGCTGCGATGTCCTATTTCCGCAGTCGAGATGGGCAACTTCCGGGACTGGATACATTCGAGCCAGTTTCCATGCTGATCTCCTGCCTTATACAAATGAATTTCGTTTTCCTTAATTCCGGAAGTAAGAATTTTGGGATCGCTGGCATCGAGTAGTTTGGCGTTTTTCTCAATCGGCACAGGATCGCTTGATGTAACTCTGTGAGTCCCCGGTCCGGCAGTTATCCAACCTTCTGTACCTTCATACTTTATTAGAACAGGGTATTCTGAGTTTGTATAACAGGTAACGCCATTTGCATATTCGTGTTTGACCATAAAATCGCCATGAACATCCCACAGACCGGATTTTGGAAATTCAGCAACGGCTTCAATCGAAACCGGACCTGTATATTCAGTATCCATTCCCCATGCAGCCACATCGAAATAATGCTGAGCAGTACCGGTAATTGCACCTGCCCCGAACTGATGACGTCGCAACCATCCCGGGCGACTGTAATCATTTTGCGGGTGTACTCCAATTTCGGTATAATATACCTCTGGTGTAGAACCCAGCCACATATCGTAATTTAAATTCTTTGGAACGGGCATTTCAGCAGCTTCCGGTCCAGAAGGATCACCCGGGAAACCAACCCGTACGGTGTGCAACTTGCCGATTCTTCCGTTTCGCACCAATTCGGCAGCAATCCGGAACTGTGGGGAGGTACGGTGCTGGGTACAAACCTGTAATATTCTTCCCTTTTTCTTCACAATTTCGCACATCAGCCTGCCTTCGGCAACTGTCAGCGAAAAAGGTTTTTGCAGCATGATATCTTTACCGGCAAGAGCTGCTTCGATGGCTGGTTGGGCATGCCAGTGATCGGGCGTACTTATTACCACTGCATCAATGTCTGACCGCAATAACATTTCCCGGTAATCCTCAAACATTTTTGTATCGATGTAATCACTTTTTCCGGTTTTATTTGCGTAGAACTGATCAATCTTGTCTTTCCCGTTTTTCATACGGTTACTGTCCAGGTCACTACAGGCAACGACCCTGGCAATATCGAATTTAAAAATTGCAGGAAGGTCCAGGCTCATTGCAATCCGTCCGCAACCTATCTGACCGATATTAATTTTGTCGCTCGGCGGGTTTTTGCCAATAACATGCGAGGGAATGATGGTGGGGACAACGAATGCTCCGGCAGTAGTAGCCAGCGCGTTTCTTAAGAAAAGTCTTCGTTTCATTTTCAGATAAATTTTATGGGTTAGTTATTAATTTTTATTGCAGCAAAACGATCAAGAAAAAGAACAGCACTGTTGTGTTCTCGTAATATTGAAGCAGGACAGGAACTATCTATTTCACCGTACAATGTATTATAAACAGCTTCCGATTTCCGTTCGTCGGGAACCGTACAGCATATTGCCTTGCTGCTCATTATTGCTGTTACAGTTAAAGTAGCCGCCGTTTCCGGAACATGATTAATGGTCGGGAACCACCCTTCGCCTACTTGTTGTTTTCTGCATGCTTCATCCATTTTTACTACTCTCAGGTAAGCCGGATCATCAAAATCAGCAATGAAAGGATCGTTAAATGCAATATGCCCGTTTTCGCCAATGCCAATACATGCAACATCAACGGGATTTTCCTTCAGCAGTTTTTCATATCGTTTGATCTCGGCATTCATATCTTCTGCATCTCCGTTTAAGTAATAAACGTTTTTAGGTTTCACTATTTCTGCAACCCGTTCCCGGAGAAATTTTCGAAAGCTGGCGGGATGCTGGTCCGAGATGCCGATATATTCATCAAGATGGAAAAGGGTTATTCTTGTCCAATCAAGTCCCTTCTTCAGAAGAACTTCGAGTAGCGGATATTGCGAAGCTCCTGTTCCCAGGATGAGATTGGCTGTCCCTCTTTCGTTGATTGCCTGATTCAGTTTTTCAGCGACAAAAGAAGCTGACTCCTGCCCCATTTTTTCCTTATCATCAAAAATTTCAACCTTCAGTTTGTCTTTATAAAATGATTTTCTCATCGTTTATTTTATTTAGTTTGATTCGTAAACAAGTTTCCCATGGACAATGGTTTTTCTGATTTTCATGTTAAAATCGTCCATCGAAAACAATATTATATCGGCTCGTTTTCCGGGTTCCAATTTTCCGCGGTCGTTTAAATTATGCAGACGGGCAGGATTTGTTGTTGTCATTTGAATTGCTTCTGCCAGGCTGCAACCTGTAACTTTCATGATGTGCCCGACTCCTTTCGTCAAATCGGAAGCAGACCCGTATAACCCGCCTTCCATACCCGAGAACCGGAGACTCCCGTCAGTTCCCTTTTCAATTGTCTCACCGCTTTTTATTTTGTATTGACCGGCCGGTAATCCTGCATAACTTGTGATATCTGAGGTAATGATGATATTATTGCTTCCTTTTGCCCTGTAAAAGACCTGAAGAATTTCTGCAGGAAGATGAAAGCCATCGGCAATAATACTGATCATCAACCGGCTGTCGGCAAGCTGTGGCCAGATGGGATTGCTGTGCCTGTTGACAAGTCCGGCACAACCGTTACCCAGATGAGTTGCCAGTTCTGCGCCATTATCGATTGCCTGTTTTATTATTTCCGCGGAACCGTTATGATGACCCAAAGAAACAACGATTCCAATCTCTCTGCACTTTCGTATAAATTCGAAGGCGCCATCAATTTCGGGAGCGAGAGTAACCAAAAGTATCTTTCCTTCTGCGGCATCATATAATTCAAGAAACTCTTTCCAATCCGGAGTACGAACATGCTCTTTGGGATGCGCACCCCGGTAGCCATCTACTGCTGAGATATAAGGCCCTTCAAGATGAAACCCCGGCACGGACCCCAAGAGAGAAGGATCATTTTTTGCGCTGGTAAGTACTGCGATATTCCTTAGCAGTAAATCCTGACTGTTTGTGGTTAACGTAGGAAAGTAGGTTGTAACTCCTTCTTTCCAAAGAGCTTCAGTAACTTTTTTAACATCAGCAACCGTTAATTTTCCTGTTCCTGCCGCTGTAGTATCCGCTCCTTCAAGAGCAAACGAGATGGATATATATCCGTTTATCTGAATATCGACCAGTCCCGGGGCAATATACAAGGGATTCCTGTTATCCGACAGCTTATCAAGTCGTTCAATTCTCGTGATAATACCATTCTCAAACTCGACAGAAACCGGGGAATGATCAAGGTAATTGATACCTTCAACTCTTTTTGGTGAACTCACGAAATCAGTCATAGTATTAAATTTTTATTGAATTTATTCAACCGGGAAACAATTGCTGCGATTATTTTTTTGCTCGTTCCATCATTGTTTTTAGATCAACAGCTATTCCACCTCTTTGTTTGCTTTCTTCTGCGGCCTCCATAAATGCAACAATTGCCAGTGTTTCTTCCGGTTGAACAGGGACAATTCCGGTTTTGAAAAATTCAATTATTTCTTTCAGCAACGGGTTGTATCCTTTGTATTCACCAAAGACTTCATTCCCCTTTTCTCCAAAGACGATACCTCCGAAATTTTTATTTCCAAAACGTGTTCCCCGGTAAGAACCAATACGCCCGTCCTGCCATGTTCCAACCAACATATCTGTATCATCTGTATGAATCCTGACTACACTTTTACAATCGGCTCCCATAACGGCAAACAGCAATTCTATGCCATGAATTCCGTACCAGAAAAGATCCGGATGTGTCTTCTCTATTGAAGCCGGGCCATAGGTATCTGCCCCGAATACTTTTCCCGCTTTTCCTTCCGCTATTTCTTTGGCGCCTGTAATGTACCGTACAGAAGAAGACGAAAATACAGGGACATTGTACCGTTTTGCCTCATCAAATATGGTTACAGCATCGGTCAGCGATGCAGCAACAGGTTTGTCTATAAACATTGATTTACCCGCCTTAATTACCGGCAAAGCCTGCTCCCGGTGTTTGCGCCCGTCAACAGTTTCCAGGAACACTACATCAACTTTTTTCAGCAGTTCTTCAATCGAATTTACGATTTCCACTCCTTGCTGTTTTACCTGCTCGGTAAAACCCGCAACTCTGTCAATACTTGCCTGGATATCACTGCTTCCTGCAGTAGGGTAAGCAGCTACTACTTTGTACCCGCTCCATTCATTACCTGCATCGGGTGCGTTGAGCGCTTTGGTAAAAGCGATACAATGGGAAGTATCCAATCCAATAATACCGACTCTTTTCCCTTCTGAAATATTACTATCCGTTTTTGCTGAAGCAAGACTGCCTGCAAATGCCAACCCAGTAACGGCAATAGCAGATGTGCGTATAAACTTTCTGCGGTTTAATTTATCTTTCATAGTATTCGATTTATTCTTAGTAATGTTTAAATGAATCTTATTGTTTTTTTAGTATTTTGAAGTGATGGTTGTCAAAGGGGGGACATTATTATATCCCGATGAGGGCTAGCCGCCTGTTTCGACCATCATGAATTACTGCTATTTTAATTCATCTTACTGGCATTATTTCAATAATCTCTTGTGAGTTCTTTTCGAGTTCCAATTCCACTTTCCCATTGATCAGTTTGTTACCGGTAAACAGTCCGAGTTCTTTTCCGCTAAAACAAAGCTGTAACCTATATTTCTTCTCTTTTTGAACCCATGGAATATTAATCTTTTTTTGATTTGATCCTTCCTTCCCTCGAAGGACGACTATGGCTCCATATCCCTCATCATTCAACTTTCCCCACCAATGCCAATCAGTATCAGTTGGTGCAGGGACGCCGCTGAATTGGAAGTTCTCATAAATATGATATTTATTATTTAACCTCTCCAGAAGGTCAAAACACTTTTTATATGTTTCAATATTTTCTTCCGTAAGGGAAGCAAGATCACCGGCAAAGACCGAGGGCACACCCATGAGCCAGCTGCAAACCTGACGTTTTTGTACTTCAGGGCTAAGGCTCCCATTAAAATTTAGCATTGCGGCACCGTAATACTCGATTGATTGAAGAGGCAATGACCTGTGTGCATAGAATGATTTCCGGGCATTAAAGCATCCCTTAATAAGCCTTTCCCTCAGGCTGTCACTATTAAATTTCCACGAGTCATTTAGTCTCTGACTTCTGTTTCCTGACCCAGAATAATCGTTAGGAGGAATATGATAAGAGTTTACATGCTTAAGTACTGCGAGATCGCAGGGTACTCCAGGAGTGCCCCAGTATATCTCATGTGTAATCTCCATTGAAATATCCGGTGAGGAATGGCTAACTTCATCCATAGATTCAAGAAGTCCCCTCAACCCACGTAACAACGATTCCTTTTGAGTGCGGCTGTCGTGTCCAAATGCAATGTCGCCAAATTTAATATTGGTTAGATCCTGCTTAAAGTAGGAAGCCCCATACCGGTCATGTAAGTAAATGATATTATCAGCATAATAGTGCCTCCATGTACTTGCAAAACTCATGGCCACACCCTCTCCTCTTTTTATTAACGGTAGGCTGAATCCATTTTGAATAGTTTTAAAGTCGGGAGCCATGTCTGGGTTCCTGTAACAGGATACCCATAATCCCAAATTTATTCCTTTACCTGTCAGGTAATCTGCTGTTTTTTTGAAATCGGGAAATTTTTTCTCGTCAGGTATGGTACTGGAAGTCGCCCATGCCCCTGGGTTTTGAGTTTTTGCCCATCCAGCATCCAAAATCATTGTCTTAATTCCGGCTTTGCCTGCAATGTCAGCCATTTCACGGATATTTGCATCAGAAATATAGGGTCCGAAATTAGACCAACTACACCATATTGGCGTATGAGTACTCATATTAGCTTTTTTCAGACCTATAATATCATAGAGAAATTGCTTGAATGGACCCTCAACGGCCCGATCCAGAGAAGTGGAGATGCTGTTTTGATAAGAAATATTTTCTCCCTGATAAGCATACATAAATACAGGTTCAGATATGAATTTTTCTGTTGGACCTATAACCCACTCAAAAAATTCAGGTGCATAACCAGTTGCTCCCCGGCGGTTTATAAACCTGAGTGCCGATGGCACTTCACTTCCAATGATAACTCCCTCAGATTTTTCCTTGTTGCTAAAACTGATTATACTTGAGCTGGCTCCCCACTCCGCTGGAGTAAGTTCTGTAATATTTCCATACTGAGCTGAAAGTATCAGATCATCTGTGGTAAGACTGTCTATTTTAAGCCATTTAGGACTGTTATTGGTAATTTCCACCCATTTTCTGATTGCAGGGTAGTTCTCATATATTTCGTAGAAAAGGTTTACAGCGATGCCCTCAAGGATCTTTCCATTAGCTGACCTCACACGAACATTCAGCCTCTTCACACCTTTTGCCGGCTCGCTAATTGTATAATTAATCGTATTAAAAACTTCACCCCAGCTTCCGGATTTTAAATTAGCTATTTTAATCCAGGATACATTTTGCTTAATCGTCTGTTTATCCCCGGATATTTTCAAAATATCAGTCGAATTCGCTATTCCAGCCGATTGATCTATTACTGTTCCGGCTCCAGCAGTAATTCCTAAGGGCTGTTCATTCGGAGAGGCGTAGTGAAATGAAAAGGACAACTCCCCGGCCCCCACAGATGAAATATTGGTGTCGTTTATCTCTATATTTTTTGTTGATAAAGAAGAGTGATCGAGCGATATTACTTTTTTAAGAATGTCAGCCTGAATTATGATTTTATTCTTTTCTATGGTGATTATATTCTTTTCAGCGCCGTAACTCAAATGAACGGCGGTTGTTGAAATAATTAAAAATAATATTACTTTCATAAAGCTTACTATTAAAAATGTGAGTTAATTAGATGTAAAAAAATGTGAAAATATTTTGAAAAACATTGGTAAAACAATTAGCAACAATTATCATTTTGCTTTATCTTGTCATTCTATAATCAATGATATATTGCAAAATATGAATCCATTATTTTCAATCAGAGCTTTGCTCCTTAAAGGTTCTTATAGTATACAACCGTTATCCGCTGCAAACGGATAATGGTTAACTCTCCTCTTATTCTTTTATTTATTCACTTCAAACAATGAATTTCCTGAGCTTACTCCTTCAATAACCACGAAGTTTCCGTCCTGATTATACTTCACTGCTTTCCCATTCATTGTTACTTTTTGAGTCTTCGACCAGAAAGGCAGAAAAACCTTGGCCACAGTGTTATATGGAATCGTCACATTCAGGATAAAAGATTGCTGTGGTTTGTTCTTAAACGATACCAGCACATCGCCCCGGATGGTCGGACATTTCATCTCGGCATAAGTAAGTGGTCCCGGTTGTGGTTTAATCACTATTTTTTCAAATCCAGGTTCAGCCGGTTCGATACCCATAATTTTCCTTGGAATAATATGTGCAGGAGATGCGCTCCATGCATGGCTCCACCCGTTGTTCGACTTGTATTTGTTATCCCAGGCTTCGGTAGTCATTGTAGCTCCAACCTTAATCATATTCAGCCAGCTACGATCTGAATTTGAAGTTAAAAGGCTGAAAGCGTAATCAGCCTGACCATTATTGAATAGCGCTTCGAGCAGGTAATTGCTACCATAAACTCCACAGGCCATACCCCTCGATTTTATATATTTTATTACCGATGATTGATATTCTTCAGGAACCAGTCCAAAACACAGTGCGTACATGTTTGAATGCAAAGAGGAGTGTGCAGAGCCGATACCATCGACATACACACCACGTTCAGCATTGAAAAAGTTGCTGTTAAACGTGTTTTTTACTGTCTGAGCTTTTCTCCGATAAAACTGAAAATCGCCTTTATTACCAATAACCTTTGCTATATTGGCCATATACACCAGTGCCTGGTAATAAAACGCATTCACCACAGTGTTATAAGTTGTAAACTCGAAGTTATCGGATTCTCCGCCTTTCCAACCTTCGGTTTTCGAATTATTAGGCCAATCGACAATGTCTTTTAATTCTTTGCCATTGAAATGGATTGATTCCAAAAATTCTTTGGTTTGCAGTCCGGTTCGTGTACTGATCAATCCATTTCCTGTTTCGAGCGCCATCATTGTTTTGGCTTTTAGATCGTCATAATATGTGCGAATTACTTCGGTGTTTCCGGTATTCCAATAATCGGCCCATGCCATAAAAATACTATGCGATATCCACTCTGTCGGCCAGGTCGCGTGATAGATCAGGTTTTCGAGGCTGTAACGAGCTATTGCATATTCACGGTCAATTGCATAATGCCCCATCTGTTGAATATAACAATCGGCTTCGTACATCATACGCTCACGCTCACTATTAGCGTAATCACCATTAAAAGTATTGGCAATTGTGGAGTACTTGCACAATTCGTAAATCGAATTTAGCCTGTTATCGGAGCATGAAAAACACGAAGCCCGCTCGTTATACAGACAGTAAAGTGCTTTTTGTGTTATTTCATTTACCTTAATATTTTCATCATTGCAGTTTAACTCACAAAACCTGAATGGAATAACTTCCGGCATTTCCAAAGGCATCACCTGGCTGTGAGGATATCTGGCGACAAAACGAGGTATTTCAAGAGAATATGCATGAGTGCCCGATTTTATTGTTAATGGATAAGTTCTGAAAATAATGCCACCACCTGGTTTCTGGTCAATTGAGTCACCAACAGCTTTTTCTCCGATGTTTATCTTCATTGTCATTTGATCCTTACTCCCTTTTTTGGGGTCCCATGTCAGGTTCAGGTCAAAGGTTGCAAAGGCCGATTTACCGAAATCGAAAAAATGGATTCCATTCTTTCTAACAGTTTGTTTTACCGGCTTTACAGAATAGTATGTAACCGGATGACGGTTTTCAAATGACCAATTTTTTTTTCCTTTGGCTCCCGTTAATTTGACCCATTTGCTTTCTCCGGTCCATTTTCTTGTGGTATTAAAATCTGAAGTATTAAACTTTTGACTGTCACTCCATTCAGATTCACCTTCAAATTTATTGATGGTTTTTACTTTCCACCAGTAGGAAGTATTTGAAGAGATTGGCTTTCCCGCATATTTTATATTGGTTGACTGTGCAGATGAAACTTCCCCAGTATTCCACATATCAGGTGTTTCTTTTTTCAATAGGTCAGGAGATGAAGCAACCATAATCCAGTATGCAACCTGGAAATCACCAGGTTTATCAGAATTGACAATCCAACTGAAATCCGGCGTTGAATTGGTGATCAATGACAATTCAGGATGAGAAAGCAATTCGCAAAGCAACCCTGTTGGCGCTTTTTTTTCTGTTGAAAAAACATTAGACAATGGAAAAACCAAAAATAACGCAAGTACAATAAAAATAAGTTTCATAATTGACCAATATTTATCATGATTAGAGAAAAATAAAAGACTTAATATTTAATACTCCCCGTGCTGTATACACAGGGAAATGAATTTTTCAACTCTCTCGGGACTGACATCATTCTGAATGATATGTGCTGGAGCAATCATGTAACCGCCTTCTTTACCAAGTATATTGATTTTTTCAATGATGTCTGCTTCCAGTTCCTGATCACTTCCATTTGGAAGTAATACTTGCTGATCGATAGCCCCCCAGAATGAGAACAGCCCCCCAAACCTTCTTTTCATATCCTGCGGTAAGTGCCCCGGAACCCCAGGCTGAACGGGGTTGAAGACTTCAAATCCAATTTCACGGATATCGTCAAGCAACTCGGCTACAGCTCCATCACAATGTAATATAGGTATAATATCAGGTTTGATAGCCTTAAAACGGTCTACCATTCGCTTGTAGTGCGGTTTTAATTTTTGCCTGAACGTCTCGGGGTGAAGGATAAGGCTGGTTTGTGTTCCGAAATCATCGCCAAACCAGATGGCATCCACACCTCTGTCAATAAGTTGCAGCCCGATCTGTGTTTGAAATTCTGCACAAGCTTCAAATAATGGATCAATGTATTCGGCATCGAGCATCATATCAACCAATAGTTTTTCCATTCCAGCTAACTGGTGCCCAAGAGAAAAAACCGTTACCTCAATATCACCAAATACAAGATACTCATCATGATATTTCTTCACCAGATCTTCTGCATCCCTGAAACGCCCAAGAGCTTTTGGATCGGGAAAGCTAAAGGCATCAATATCTGCTTTTGTTTGAGCGTTTGCCAATGGATAATCCATTACCTCCACGTAAATATCTCCTTGGCGCATGCGCATCTTGTATTCATTAAGCCAAGTCCCGTCAGCCTCTTTCCTTATCGTATAGTTATCCGAAACGGAAGCTCCGGTAATTACCACATCGCTACCCATTGCAGTACGCAATTCATTGGCACTGATCCGGTAAGTTACATCTTCATAAAGATTATCGGTAAACCGGACCGGTACTCCCAGTTTCTTTCCAAAATGTTCAGAAAGTTGCCTGCATAAATCAAATTGTAAAGGCACCCTGTCCGGGAGTCCTGGAAGGCGCTTAAAAGCTTTTAATACTCGTTCCCGTGAATTCATAATACTTGTTAAATTTCCTAAGAGCAATCAAGGTTACAGACTAGTCAATCCAGAGGGCCTTAATAATATTAGGTAACATTTGTCTTTGATCACTCAATTTTAACAATTCTGAGACTTTTAGCATTTACGTCTGTACGTACATCTACAACCAAAAAATGAGAATTTTCAATGGTTTGATAGATTTCTCCACCGGAAACTTTATATTCTTTTTTATTTTTGGACATAATGAAACGTATGTGACAATCTGACAGCGGAATGTCAAAATGATTAGAGAGCACCGCTTCATTAGACTTTGACCTCCCGTAATTGTCTTTTTTGAAGTCCAGCGTCAGATTCAAAACAAGCTGCTTATAGGAAGCGGTAGGATTTTTGCAGAACCTGAGCGGCTGCGAATACTGAAAAGTATCGCCGTCGATAGTAAAGATGCGGAAAAATCCCAGTGTTTTTTCCCAACGGGAAATCTCACCGCTCCTGCAAACAACACCGGGCCTAATAATGAGTGTCGGCGTAGTCCCGACAAACCCTTGGGATGGCGTGTGGATGTTACCCATAAGCAATATATTGATCTTGTTCCGGTCTACAAATGCGGTGTCAACACGATTTTGACGGTGTTCCGCCATGATGCGTAGCTTTCCTGGTCCGGCCATATTCAGAAAACTGTCAAGCGCCATTCCCTGAAGCCCAGACATAGGAGCTTTATCGGGAATGTCCACCAACGAGTCGCCCAGATAATCGTCAGCAGCAATAAACCTAGTATCCATATAAGAAAATCCATACACCCGCTTCCCCATCAGCCGGTTCCATTGGGCTGCTTTGGCGGGGTGATCATCAATTTTGGGACCGTAAAAATCATGATTGCCAGGAAGTGAGAAAACAGGTGCATTGAAACCGTAAACACCTGAAAGTCCTTTTGCCCCCTCAAAGTAGTTTTTATATTTTTCTTCCGCCAGTGGAGGATGTTCAAACCCGGAACGAACCACTCCTCCCCACCCCAACGAATCAGCATCATAGCGTGTATAATCATGGATTATATCACCAGTAACAATAATGTATTCCGGATGAATGATATTGGCCACCTCAATGAACTTGTCGAGCAACTCTAACTCTTTTGCATAGCCATTATCAGGCATACCGATCCATTGCCGTGAAATGTGCGGATCGGTGATATGAATGAAACGATGCGGGTTATAGTATGATTTCAATACCTTGACAGATCTTTTTGAGACATTGGTTTCCCCACCGCTTTTGATGAACAGGTCATACAATTCTTCAGGCGTTCCTTCAGGAATTGTTACCCTGATTGTGTTGTTGACCGCCGCCTTTGTAAATGCATCGTATTCAAACCGTCCTTTTCTGATAATGTCTACCGGCAAAACAACACGGTTGTATGGTCCTTCAAGGATTACCGAATCGATCGCCAGGTCAATTGGATTGTCATACAAGATGTTTATCGTCTTCCCTACCAGCACGATTGCCGGACACGCACGCCAGGGATATACAATTTGGTTAGCAACTGACTCAAAACAAGAAGCCAGCACGAACACTACTACGATCAAAATTACATTAACCTTTTCCATTATAATAAAATATTTGTAACTATGGTATGACTGATAGCATTAGTTGTATCAAGACGAGTATATTCCATTATAAATTAAGTTTCGTGATGCCTAATAACTCAAATTCATAACAGCAGATAATTCCTCATAACTAAGGCCCGTAACGGGTTCCAGCTGTCTTGCCGTTAACTCATTCATCGCATTTTGTAATAAACCTAATTTCCGATTATCATCTTAGCTTGTATCCTAGGGAGAGGAATAATCAAAGGATAAACTGTCAAGGCGTAATTGTCTTTTCTTCTGTTCTGATTCTGTCTGAAGTTTATTACTCCCTAATAACATGCTCTACGCTTTAATCAACATCTTAATAAATATAATGAGTTCGCATTGAATAATAATATTACTTAGTTTCCAAAAAATTTTCGATCACCCATTTTTTGGGGTCAGTATTAAATTCTTTTAACATTTCTGCAGCGCTGGTGACATTTCGGCCACTCTTTTCAACACCCTTTTGTTGATTTTCAATATCAATTTTCATAATAGTATTAAATCTGTTTATTAGGTCGGTAGGTATTGGTTTGCCGTTACTTACATGCTTACGCATTAAAAACGTTAGATTGACTTCTCTGCAATAACATTGAATACCTCTGACCGTTTGTTCAAAAACTTTCAAATCAGCTATAACAGAAGAAATATATAACTGATGTTCATGCTTATAAGGCAGAACATTCTGAACTTGTTCATAAGCGTTGATTGCAACCAAAATTTGATCTGCTGAAGCTTTACACCTTAATTCAATATCTTCAAAAAACCACGGGTCCAGAACTTCGTTTTCGGTGATCATAAAAATACTCCTGCGTGTAGATTTCCAGCTCGGCGATGTAGCTACTTTTCCTGGAATTCCAGCCTTTTTAAAACCGTGAAAAACATGACGTCGTAAAGGTAACCGTCTAAAATTCCATGTACAATCCCAGGGAAACAACTGTAATCCCTTTGCCGAAGCTTCCCAGGCTGCCGAAATTTGAGAACCAGCTTTACCAAAGGTTTTGGATAGTTGACCGAGTGCTTGTTGCCAGGTCATCGAGGGATTCTTCATCTTCATACCGGCAACAATCAAATTGGGGTCATAGGTGTCCGGTAGTACGCCATAATATTCTTTTATACCCGCCAGATTATATAAACCATACATTGCTTCGAATTCTTCAAAAACCAGGCGAGGCGCAGCCAAATGTTGCAGTGGTTGGAGTTCTTCTGTACTACTCCCCATAAAAATCTCCCCGATTACTGGAATGTTTTTATCCGATAAAATATTGACCATATTTTTAAACCAAACATCAACTGGTCTGGTAAGCTGTACTTCCGCAATATTCGAATGGATACATAAGCCAAAATGATGATCAGGTAAAGCAGGTATGCAGGAGTAGATTTGTCCGGCTGATAATTCCCATGGTTCCCACCACAACAAACCATTCGGACTTAATTTTGCCCAGGTTTCGGTAAGCGCATTCAAAAAAGCCGGTAACCTTTCATGCAAAGGGATATCCCGGTCGGTGGGACCATTGCCGAACTCATTCGCTATCCAGGCTTCCTGGTCAAAAGTATAAACAAGAATATCATCTATTTCCGGAATTTCCTGCTTTAATCTTTTCAGCAGATCTATATACTTTTGAACAATTTCATTTTTTTGAATACTATTCGTCTCAGTCTCCCAGTCTATGGTAGTGGGCTTGCTCAATTTTTTATACATCGAATCTATTCTAGGCGCTCCAAAATGAAAGATGGTTCTGAATCCATATTTCTTGGCTTCTTTTGCTCTGAATTTTATATCTTTTAATCTTTTCTCAACAGTTTCTCTCTTACCAATTCCAGAATATAGAATATCCTCAAGGTTTAAGGCTTCGTCGGCAGGTCGGGAACCCCAGGCAATATTTAACTGAATTGTATTATATCCTAGTTTTTTTAATTCACTTAGCTGTTTCGAATCGTATCGAATATCAGGGTTACAAGGATTACCAATGATTGCAATTTTATATTTAAATTCGGAATGTTTTAGGGTTTCAGCATTTCCACTCACTGTTAAAAATACAAATATCAGCATTAAATAGGATAAATATGGAATAGTTAATTTATTAAAGAATTTCATATAAAACTTTATTTTAAAAAATTTGAACGAGTTTACAAATTCAAGAAATAAGAAACTTTTTTATCATTTCATATTTCCTTTGAAAAAAGGAGGTTGCCTGAAACTTATTTTATCTTCAGGCAACTTCCTGGTGCATATAAATAATTTAATTAAAAACCTGGATTTTGAGGCATCTTTTCAGTCAGATTGGCATCAATAACAACCTGAGGAATTGGGAAAAGCGTATCGCGGGCTGTAGCTGTTTGTCCTCCGCGATGGTTATATGCCTGAACCCGTTCCAGCCATTTCCCTGTCCGAAGCAAAGTATAGCGCCGGTGTTCTTCCCCTATCAACTCCCGGGAACGTTCATCCAGGATGAAATCAATACTTACGTTAGAAGCCGATATTTCACTGGCATTGGCCCTTCTCCTGATGATATTAATTGTGTTAGCCGCATCTGTACTGTTTCCCAATTTAAACTGGGCCTCTGCCTTAAGAAGATAGGTTTCGGCAAGCCGAAGATAAACCTGGTCGTTATACTGCCATGATTCCTGTAAATTTGTCGGTATCACAGAGTCAAATTTCCGGACAAAAGGCCAGTCATTGCGGCCAGAATTAGATGTGCCGGATAAATCTTTTGCCCAGCTAAGTTTGATCGTATCTCCGTAATTGTATCCCGGAGGTAGCTTGTCAGCCGGAGCCGGTGCATTCTCAACTGCATTTTGCAATATGTAATATTTTCGTATGGCAAAATTAGAACCGCGGTCATCCTTTGGTTCATACAGTTCAATGGCCCACTTTGTAGGCGCGCAGCGTCCGAGTCCGCGGCCACCTCTATCTACGGTAAACTGTAACGGATTGACCTTGTTGATAGATATTAACGTATGGAGATAGCTGCCGCTGTGCCATCTCCGCATAATGCTTCCGCCCCCTCCGACAACATTATATTCCCACTGCCATACCCAAAGCGCTTCCGTATTTCCTTCTTCCCTGTTGGAATTGCCATCGTAAAACATATCCATGAAAACGACACCGGGTTGACTGCTCTTAACCCCATATCGTTCTATTATCAGTTTATATTCAGGAGTATTGATCACTTTGTCAGCATAGAGCAAAGCGCTGTCCGGTTTTCCTATGGTCAGGTATAATTCAGCCAGATAATGCTGAACGGCCCCTTTACTGACTTTTCCCCGCACCGGCGGTTCCATGGAAAGGTGTTTTTCGGCAAATAGCCAGTCGGACTTCATTTGGTTACGGATTTCAGCTACGGGTGTACGCAGCCAGTCGGTCTTTATGTTCGAACCCAGCGATTCTTCGAGGCTCAGCGGAACGTCGCCCCAGCGAAAAGTGAGATGCCGGTATGCCCATGCACGTAACGCTTTTGCTTCGGCAATTACTCTGTTTTTGTTTTCTTCTTCAGTTCCCGTCCCGTTCCAGTCAACATCTGTTCGGGTTTCGGCCTGGTTGATGATTGTATTTGCAGTATTGATTATTTTATATAACCACAAGAAATCACTCTTGACATTGGTGTCGGTAGAAACATTTTGGCTCTGCCAATTTAAAACGAGCCTGCCAATTGCTAACGCGGCATTAGGAACACAATTGTCTGTCCCAACCATTGCCATATCATTCCGAAGATTATTGCTCCCATCGCTTGAGTTTCCTTCCCTTTCTTCCCGGACAAGCGAATATAATCCATTAAGCCCTGATTCAAATCCACTTAAATTTGTATATAGTGTTTCATTCGTGATCAAATGAGGGGGCGTTTCTTCCAACCAGCTTTCGGAGCAGGCAGGCATAACAAATATCACTATTGTGATAATGACAATATTTAGTAACTTTTTCATCATGCAAAGTTTTAAAAATTAAAATTCAAGGTTTACTCCAAAAACATATTCCTTTTGCATCGGAACACCCCGTTGTCCACTCAGCTCGGGGTCAAGTCCCCCGTATTTGGTAAAGGTAAACAGGTTTCTCCCGGTTACGTAAACCTGAAATTTACCGAACCCGAAGCGGGACAAAATATCTTTCGAAAAATCGTATGCGAGCGAAATGTCCTTGATCCGGACAAAGCCGGCCTTTTCGTAAGGACTTGCACCGTATCCAGCTTGACGGTAGGCATCAGTAGCGTTCATGTACCAGTCGTTTGTAGGATTGTCAGGTCTCCACCAGTTTTTTATTGTTGTTTTCTGACGAACTGCTCCGTCAACAGCATCTGACAACAATGGATTATTTTTAGTCACTCCGTGCGCGCCATGAATAAACACATTGAGTGTCAAATTTTTATACGAGAGTGAATTATTCATTCCCCAAATATATTTTGGGTCCTCCTGTCCGATAATGATCCTGTCATAATCGGGAGAAAGTACCCCGTCAGGGACTCCGTCCGGGCCGCTGATATCTTTGATCTTGATATATCCCGGTTGGGTTAAGTAGGCTGCCGCCTCTTCCGCTTCATCCAACTGCCAAACGCCATCCCATAAAAATCCGTAATTTACCTGTATGGGTTTCCCTATAAACCAGGCATTTGCAACATCATCAATTTCTTTTCCATGTTCATCCTTATACCCGTAAAGAGAAACAATTTTGTTTTTCACAAAGGATATATTCCCGGTAGTCTCCCATTTTAAATTCTTAGATGATATATTGGTTGACACAAAAGATATCTCCAATCCCTGGTTTTCGGTTTCTCCAATATTTTGAGTAATGGAAGTCACGGCGTGTACGGGAGAGATGGTCCTGTCGAGGAGCAGGTCGCTGGTGTTTGTCTTGTAAAGATTAACTTCCCCGGTAACCCTGTTGTTTAAAATTCCAAAATCTATCCCTGCATTCAATGTCCTGGTTGACTCCCATCCGAGGTTATCTTGTCCCAGTTTGTTGGGAACATATCCCGGCAAAGTGGTTGTGCCTGCCACCATGTTATTGGCAGACAAGCGGGAAATCGTTTCATAAGCCCCAACCGCCTGGTTCCCATTAACTCCTAAAGAAGCCCTTAATTTCAACTGGGTAAAAATATTTTTCCACCCGAAAAACTTTTCGTTTGCAATGTTCCACCCGACGGCCATTGAGGGAAAAAAACCCCGTTTTGTATTTGTCCCAAATCCGGAATAACCATCACTACGCCCCGTCAGTGTAAGCAGATATCGACTATCAAATGAATAATTTATACGCGCCATGGCCGATAACAACGAAGTTTCGCTATACGAAAACCCAGGGACAATTAACTCGGCCTGAGGAGCGCCAAACCATGTTAAAACGTCATTGGGGAAACCTTCTGCGCTCAAACTATTCGTACTGCTTTTAGCGTTTTCAAAACTATAAACCCCGGTTACGAAAATGCTGTGTTTACCAAACTCCCTGTTGTAATTCGCAATATTTTCAACCACTATGCTTCTTGACAGTCCCCTGCTTGTAGAGGCATCGCCACGGTTGGCAAGTCCCGTCTGGGTATCTCGTCCATAATAAGTAGCGTCGTTGGAGAATCCTAACCTGACGCCGGCATTTATACGATATTGCAACCCCTTCACAAAAGGAAAGTCAACAATTGCATAATTATTGGCTACCACCTGGTAAGATTCGTCAATGTTCCTGGCAAGCGTTCCCTGCAAAGGATTACGAAAATAGGTGTCATCAGGCCATGGATAAATGGTTAGGTCTCCATTTTCATCGTATGCTGTTGTCAACGGATTAAACCAGAAAACACCTTGGTCTCCGTCCCATGTAGGGGCAATTCCCCCGGCATCAGTGTACGCAAGTTGGGTTCTCGTGCCAACGGTCAGCCAGTTTCCAATTTTGGTATCTAAGTTTATCCTGGAAGTAAGTTTTAGATAATCATCATTTACAGCTAATCCTTTTACATCGGTCACACTGCCGGATATATAATATTTAGTATCCTTAAACCCGCCTGACAAAGAAAGATTGTGTTCTGTACTCATTCCTTGGCGTAAGGCAAGGCTTAACCAATCGACCCATTCCCCCGATTCATAAACAGCCAGTTCCGAAGGGGTCATTGCAGTAGGATTTCTTTCCATTTTAAAATTATAAAATTCTTCTCCATCCATCAGGTCAGGTAAGTTTATAAACCGTTGCATGGAGTAAAAGCCGCTGTACTTCACTTTTGTTTCTCCGTCCTTTTTTCCTGATTTTGTGGTTACCAGGATAACGCCATTGCTTCCCCTGGAGCCATAAATTGCGGCGGCGGATGCATCTTTTAAAACTTCAATAGACTCGACATCGTTTGGGTTTACATCTGCAAGGCTCCCGGCTACCCCATCCACTACAACCAAAGGGGAATTACTGGCCTTTATCGAGTTTCGTCCCCTGATCATGATCGATTGTGAGGGTGCAGCCCCGGCGGTGGAGGTTGTAACTTGTACCCCGGGAATAGCTCCCTGCATTGCCTGGGTAATACTAATATTTGGAGCCATTTCCAGCCTTTCCTGAGGCAAAGAAGCGACGGTCCCGGTAATATCGCTTTTCTTTTGTGTTCCATAACCGACCACAACTACGCCTTCTATATTAATTGCATCTTCGATAAGTGTTATATTGATAGTTGTTTTATTTCCAACAACCACTTCCTGGCTCTTCATCCCCACAAAAGAAAAAACCAAGGTTGCATTATCCGGAACGTTCGACAGTGTGTATTTTCCATCAAAATTGGTAATCATCCCGGTTGCGGTACCTTTTATCGCTATTGAAACTCCCGGTAACGGTTGTCCCGACGAATCGGTGACTTTTCCGCTGATGTTCTTTTGCTGCTGTGAGAGTGAGTTTGTCTTTTCATGCCCGTCTTTTGAAATAACAATTTGCCGGTCGGTAATGGTATATTTTAAACCCGTTCCCGAGAGAACAAAATTCAAGGTCTCCTCAATTTTTGAGTTGGTCAGCTTCACATCCATCTTTTTATCTGAATGCACTTGTTCATAATTGAACAGGAAATAATAATCCGACTGATTTTCGATTTCTTCCAGAACATCAATAATGCCGGCATTTTTCATGTCCAGATTGAGGATTGCTTTCTGAGAATAGGACTTTGTCGCCCATCCCTGCGCAACCAGAACCAATAATAAACCTAGAGTCAATCTCATAATTCGTAATGATTTAATTAAGGTACGGTTTGGCCATACCTCTCCAATTTGTTTTTTTTTCATAAATTTGAACTGTTTGAAGGTTAATTAAGAACGTTAACTCTTTTTTAATGTCAGGGAAGCGCCGCAATCGCTTTCCTGATTTCTTTTTAAATGAGAGGTTGTTACATAAGCTTAATTTTTTGTGATGAATATTTTGGTATTTTCGAATGATCCGTCTTCCCGGGTCTGCCTTTTTGTAAACCGGTAATTAAAGGTTGCTGTCGATTGGAGCAATTTAAGCGCCTCTTCAATGTTTTCGTCAATAAATGTTGCCTTGAAGTGAAGTTGCAGCAATTCTTCATCTGCAATTTCAATGTCAATTCCATACCAGCGTTCCATCCGGCTTACCACTTCAGCCATCGAAGCATTTCGGAAAATCAATTTTCCCTCGATCCATCCAGCATAATCTTCGGCGTTGATTTTTGAATAATTGATAGCGTCCTTTGTTTTTAGATAATTTACCTGACATCCGGCCGTCATTTGTTTCAGCTCCGAGTGTTCTGCATTTAAAATCGCAACATTTCCTTCTTTCAGGATGACACGTATTTCATCCTCATCTTCACAGGAAAGAACATTAAATTCGGTACCGGTGGCTCTAACAAAAATCTCATCCGCAGAAACAATAAAGGGGTGTTTCGTGTCGCTTTTAACCTTAAAAAAGGCTTCACCTTTCATTTCCACTTCACGTAGTTTACTGAAAATGGCCGGATAACGGATGCGCGAATCCCCGTTAAGCCATACATCCGAACCGTCGGGCAGGTTTAAATGGGTACGTGAGCCGGGAGGAGAACTGACTTCAACGTAAACGTCTTTCTGGAAAAGATATTCGTTAAACTGGAAAACGAGAAATCCCAGGGCAAGCAATAATGGAATAAGAAGAATTGCTGCAACGCGGGAAAAAGTCTGTATAAATTTGGCGATAATGGTTTTTTGAGGTTTTCCATCCATTTCGAAGTTAATTTTTGCCAGCATTTCCGACATATCTCTCTGCGACCTGATCGTTTCTGTTTTAAACTCGTCCCAATGAGCGGTTATCAACTTCTCGAATTCATTATCCTGTGAAGAAAGTAACTTCTTCAACTCAAGATAATCAGTTCTGGAGTATTTATCATTGAAAAAACGTTTTAACAGATTGAGTTTCTCATTCATTTTAAACTGGTATTTATAAGTAATATCTCAACGCGAGATTTTACCCTTAGTCCAGTTCAGTTTTTTTTGCGGAAAGTTAGTGCAAACAAAAGCAGGTCGTCAAATTTTTCGGATTGCAGGCGTTCTTTCAAAAACCGGAGCGCCGCAGTAAGGTGGGCTTCTACTGTTTTTACCGAGAGAGAAAGTTTTTCCGAAATTTCCTTGGGTGTAAAACCTTCGAGTTTCCGAAGCCCGATTATTTCTTTCTGCCGCGGAGGAAGCTCGTCGATTAGTTTATTAATATGTTGCAGAAGAAAATGGTAATTCAGCATGTTTGCAGTGTGGTCATCAAACGATACGAGCTCTCCGGCCAGATTGTGTTTCAGTTCCTCTTCTTTAAAATTCCGGATCAGGTGTTTTTGGATGAAGTTAAAAGCAATTTTGAAAAGATACGCGTTGATTGATAGTTCCGGGTCAATGTGATCGCGGCGCTCCCATATTTTCAGAAACGTTTCCTGAACAATTTCTTCGGCCTCTTTTTCTGATTTCAGGTAACCCAATGCAAAGAAGTATAGTTTCTGATTATAGGTCTGAAAAATGTAATTAAACGCAGGTTTGCTCCCTTCTTTTAGCTGAAGAATCCGGATTTTCTCAATATCTGTTTCTTTTTCCTGCAAAACCTATGTATTAGATTGGATGGACAAATATACAAGAATTTAATTTCTGCCGGATTCACCAAATTATGCTACAATTGTTAATATCTATTTTGATTGGTTGAAGAATGGACGGCAAAGAGGCGTTTTATTTATGCTTTTGAACATTCTTCTGTTGATTAGTCGTGCTGCGAATGTTAAAATTTCGTTACCTGATTTCGTACCTTCGCTAAAACGAGAAAAGAAGCATTATGCCATACCGAAGATTACCGAATACAGACCAGGCAAGGTTGCGGGCCATGGAAGCCTGCCTCGAAAAAGGGAAAATAACCCCGATGCGTGAGTTGGCTTTTAGTCAGCAAAGCCTTGAACGCCTCCAAATGTTTTACCCAAAATTTTCAAGCGCCATCCGGCAATTGCAGGTTTCGAAAGAAAACCAGTTTAAACGGGCGAAGGATTACGGGGAGGTTGTAAAAAAGGCAAAACTGTATATTTCGCATTTTATGCAAGTGTTAAACTTTGGCATTATGCGCGAAGAAATTAAGCCCGAAGTGCGCGATTATTACGGGATGGATGTCTGTACAAAGGCAATCCCGCCGCTGAACCTCGAATCGCATATTTTGAAATGGGGCGAAAAAGTAATTGTCGGCGAACAAAAACGGACCATGCAGGGCGGAAGCCCGATCTATAACCCTTCGATAGCGCTGGTAAAAGTTCATTTTGAAGAATTTAAAGATGCCTACCGCCATCAAAAAATGTTACAGAATATTACCAACCGGGCATCGGCGCTGGTATCGAATATGAGGGACGAAGCAGATTCACTGATCCAGCAAATATGGAATGAAGTAGAAGACAAGTTCGATGCGTATCCCGAAGAAGTAAAAAGGAAAAAAGCATCTGGTTACGGTGTGGTTTATGTTTATCGCACGTCGGAGATTCGAAGGATGGAGGCGAGTAAACTGCAACGCGACATTATATTTTCTTGAGAGAAACCTGTATTAGTAAAAAGACCTGTATGCCGGATAGCATGCAGGTTTTTTGTTTTTCGCCCTCCCGATTCCCTCGTAAAGAAATAGGATTAATCAGGAAGTAGGAGATGTTTTCCTTTTTGTTTGTAAATGAAATACAATAGCATGATTGTCAAACTAATGCTGATAATAGCGATTGGCAACTGTTCGGTACCGGATCCAATTTTTTCAATTTCAGGTTTTATTGTCCCTTTATTGATGAGAAACAAACCAATTACCCCGATCGCATTGTTGAAAAAATGAGCAAATACAGGAACCCACATCGAGCCTGACCAAACCAGCATATACCCGAATAAAGCCCCTAAAAACATGCGGGGTATGAACCCGTAAAATTGCATGTGCAGTGCGCTGAACAGAATAGCTGAAATCCAGATTCCCCAATGATGATTGCAGGTCCATCCGGTAAATATTTTCTGGATTACCCCCCTGAAAAGGAATTCCTCGCCAAAAGCCGGAATAACGGCAATCATCAGCAAATTGAAAAGCAAGCCGCCCATAGTTTTCACATCCATAAACTTTTCGAGAAGCAAGGCCGCATTCTCTTCCATGGTTTTCATTTTGGCTTCCAGCCCCGCCATCCATTCCGGCAAACGCATGTTTTCGTTTACCGAACCCAGAAAATTGATAGCCGGGTTCACAGCTATGATCAGCAAAAAGGCAAGTAGTACAAGGTTAAACTTAAAATCCCGGTTCAGGTGCAGATAGGTTTTTACCGACCCGCTGAAAAGCCAGGCGATAATAATTGGCGGAATCAGGAACAAGCCAAGCGACTGCACCGTCTGCATGTATTTTAACAGGTTGATGGTGGTTGGGTTGGTATAGTCGAGATTTGTAAATTGACTGAATAGTGTGTCAGCGCCGAAAATGGGTATTGCAATCAGCATCGAAAGGGTAAAAACAATTAAAAATGTAACCAGAACAACAAAAATGGTGAACAGAAACTGAGAAAACGGGGGCATGCCCCTGAATGCCTTAATTGCCATCGCTTTGAATTTTGCCTAAAAATAGACTTTTCTGAAGGCTAAAAAAAACGAAGCCGATGAAATTTTCAATGGTTTTGGTATTTCGTCTGTTTTGAGGGTATTTTATTTCGTGATTGTAACAATGCATTTTATTTTGATATTTTTGCTCAGAATAAACAACAAAAAACCAAATGAAACGAAGAGATTTTTTCACCAATGTCTTACTCACAGGTGGAGCAATAGGCTTGGGAGTCAGTTGCGGACGAAAAATTGAACCGTCCCCTGCAAAAACAGAAGTTGCTCTTTCAAATCTCCCTTCCGGGGATGGCAAAACCATCACAGAACCAGCCAAACAAATACCGATTCTTGCAGAAACGGACGTACTGGTCATTGGCGGAGGTCCTGCCGGTACAGCAGCAGCCATTGCCGCCAGTCGTGCCGGGGCTGAAACCTATTTGGTGGAACGGTATAACCACTTGGGAGGATTGTGGACAGGGGGCCTTGTGCTGCCTTTGCTTGCAACTCATGCCATCGATAAACAGAAAAAAGCAAAACAGGTCATATTTGGCATTGGTGGAGAAATGTCAAAACGATTGAAAGATTTGAATATGTCGATCAGCGAGGTCAACCCGGTGATTGATCCCGAGGCGGGCAAATACGTACTCGACGAGATGATTCGTGAAGCAGGTGTCAAGATGCTTTATCACACCTGGGGCGCCAATGTAATCATGGACGGGAATACCATCAAGGGCGTTTTTGTTGAAAGTAAATCAGGCCGGATGGCTGTGTTGGCCAAGGTGGTTATCGATTGTACCGGCGATGGCGATATTTTTCACTGGGCAGGTGAAACGTACGATGAGATGAAATATCATATCGGATTGGTTCATCGTTTGGGAAACATCGACCGGATAGACACGGAAAAACCCGGATATACCAAAATGGAAATCGGCCAACCGACCCCAATTCCAAGTGTGAACTGGGTAAACATGCACGGGCAAAACGATCAGGATGGCGTTGATATGTTGAATCTTTCCCGCCTTCAAATGGAGTACCGCCGCGAAATATGGGAAAGTGTACAGAAAATCCGTCAGACACCAGGATACGAACAGGTATTTCTGCTCGATACTGCACCTCAATTAGGTGTGCGTATGTCACGAATTGTTGATGCTGAGTATAAGCTGACATTGGAAGATACGATGACCTACAAAGCGTTTGACGATGTGATTGGTGTCAGTGGCGCCTGGACAACCATGTTATACAAAGGGAAAAAGGTTCGCAAAACGGAACGTCCCTACTGGCAAATTCCATATCGCTCGTTGCTGCCGAAAAAAACGGATAACCTGCTGGTTGCCGGTCGTTGTTTCTGTTTTGAACAGGAACTGGTCGAAGACACCCGAATAATCGGCACCTGTTTAATCACCGGGCATGGCGCAGGAGCTGCTGCCGGGCTTGCTGTGAAAGAACGCGAAATGGTGAGAAATATCGATACCGGAAAACTGAAAAAACTACTTACGGAGCAGGGCGCATGGCTCGGCTAAAAAAAATAGCCCAACGGATTGGCCTGCGTGGTTTGTCGACAATTGTGGCAACCCTGTTGGCCATACCGTTTGCATGGGGTGGACTAATTGGTTTTTATGCATGGCTCAGTCCGTTCATCATGCTGAATTCTGTTTTTCTACTGAAGTCCGTAGTTTGGATGAACGGCGTTGCCTTTTTCGTCCTGATTATTACATTCTTCCGGAAAAGATGGTTCTGCCGTTATCTCTGCCCCGTAGGATGGAGCTGCGATCTTGTTTCATCATGCAGCCACCGGAAAAACTTTTCAGTTCAAAAAATACCGCCTTTGGGAAAGTGGATGGCTCTTTCATCGCTTGTGGCAGCATTTGCCGGGATACCGTTATTTATTTTACTCGATCCAATGTCTGTTTTCAATGGTTTTTTCGCCGTTTTTTCCGGAGAAATGACCATTGCTGCAATAATCTCTCTTTTAGGATTGCCGATTTTGCTGGCCGCACATTTGTTCTTCCCCGGAATCTGGTGCGCTAAACTTTGTCCGTTGGGCGGGTTACAGGATGAAGTTGTTCAACTTAAAAAGCTGATAAACAGAAATCGGATAATAGAATCAGAACCAAGACAGAAAGCAGATAGCGGAAGACGTCTGTTTTTTGCTTCAGGACTTGGACTTGTTGCAGGATTATTGCTCCCTCGTTTTTTACAGTCTGAAAAAAGAAATTACATCTGTCCGCCAGGTTCTGTCCCGGCGAGTATATTCGATAAATTGTGCCTTCGCTGTGGCAATTGCATCAAAGCATGCCCAACAGGTATTCTCAAACATCATACTGATTCCGAAGATATAACAGCCTGGATGATCCCTGAAATCTGTTTCGATGAAGGTTATTGCCTGGAAAACTGCAACCTGTGCAGCAGGGTTTGTCCCAGCGGGGCAATCACGTTGTTCAGTCCTGATGCCAAACGCCAGTTACCAATTGGCCTAGCTGAAGTTGAAATCCGGGATTGTCTTTTAATCCAACAGACCGAATGTGACCGTTGTAAAACTGCTTGTTCGTATGAAGCAATTACTATCGAAGCAGAAGGAGGAACCTTCCAAATGATTCCAATTGTCGATCCGGAGAAATGCGTAGGTTGCGGGGCCTGTGCTGTGATTTGCCCTCCGGAAACGATTTCAATTATTCCATCCGGCGCTATTTAATGACCCCCATGAAGATCGTCTTCCTGAAAGAACATTATTTTTTAGTCGTAATTTTAATAATACCTACTTTTTTATCATCCTTTTTTTCTTTTACCACTTCTATTTTTTCAATCTGATTCGGATCCAGAATGCGAATATCTTCTTTATCAGCCTTTTCACCATTAATGAAATATATCGTAGATTCCGCGTCTCCACTTAAAAAGATGGGAAAACGATTGTATTTGCTGAACATCGCTTTCTGATCTTCGCTCATTTCCTTCTGATGGATTTGTATTTCCTTTTGGTGAATTTTCATTTCTTCCTGTAATTTCTTCACGTTCCCTTCCATCTCTCTGCGTCGTTCTTCGCTTAATTCGAACCGGATATCGGGAACCTGAAATGACGAAAAATCAGGGGATACAAGATAATTTCCGGAGTCGTCGATTCTACGCAATGCGTCTAGTCCCCGGATGTTGAACGCTTTGTTCAGACTGGCAATACTGGTCAGGTCGATTACCCCGTTAATCTCAATCAGTGTGAGCGATAAATCCGACAAGTTGACCAGTCCAAGTGAAGAAACCCCGTTGGCGCCTTTTTCAATATAAACCTTCAGATCGTTGCCGGTCTTTTTTTCGGTTTTAAAAAGCGACATGCCCTTTTTGTTGTAATAATCGATGATTTCGGTCTGAATTGATTTCAATCCGTCGTCTTTTTCATCGCTTTTTACCTGTGTGATCACTAAAATGTTTTCCAGATTATCAACCACTGTATAAACCGGGTCTTTCTCGTCAATCGATTTTTTCTTCAGGTACAGGTCGAACATGTCTTTCGAAAGCTGTACTGCGCTAAACCCGTCTTTGTTCGAATATTTTTCGACCAGTGTTTTGAACAACTCTTGCCCGGATGCCGGTACTACTAAAATTGCTGTAAATAATATTAAAATCAGTGTCTTCATGGTTGTTTCACTTTAATTCATGACTATTTCAAAATTTTCATCCTGAAAAACGACCAGCAAGTCGTCATCTTCTTCGGGCTGAAGGCTGTACGAAACCTGGGATAATGCCTGTTCGAGTACCGCAAACTGCTCATCGGCAGTAAGTTCCCGGGTGGAGAGGTTTTTCGGCTTCAGTAAATAAGCAGAAAAGAACACCAGCACGACTGCCGCCGCTGCTGCAATACGGATATACCGCATCCGGATTGTTTTCCGGCGTGTCTCTTTTTTTATTAGCTGGCCGAAAATATCGTTTTCAAGATTCTCCGGTACAAAAGCTTCCTGTCCGAAATAAGCAAACAGGTCGCTTTCTTCCGCAAACTCATCCGATTGCCGGACTTCTTTTCGCAGAAGTTTTTCCTGTTGTAAATCGGTTTCAGCGTTGTAATATTTTTCAAAAAGATCGTGAAGTTGTTCCCTTCTCATAGCTGTAAATTTTCTGAACCTCTGTTTTTACCATCCCCCTTGCCCGTGAAAGAAGCACCCTGATGTAAGGCACTTCGTACCCAGTCAGTTCCATTATTTCCTCAAACTCAAACCCGTCGATGTCGCGGTATTGAATGACTTGCCTGTATTTTTCGGGCAGCTCCTCAATTACTTTTCTGACATGGTCGAATTTTTCCAGATGATCAAAATTCCCTTCTTTATCGGGCAGGTTGACCAGTTTTAGCTGTTCGTCCTCGCCCAGATACAAGGGTTTCTTCTTTTTCATCAGATCGAGACAATGATTTTTTGCCATCCGGAAAATGTACGCGTCGGTATTTTCCAGTTTCAAAAGTGAATCTTTTTTGTCCCAAAGCTTCATCATCAAATCCTGAATGGCATCCTGCGTTTCGGCATCGTTCTTCAACAACCGCCTGATCATCGGATATAACCTTCGGGCCCAAGGCAAAACCTGTATTTTAAATTCTTCGGATGTCATTCAGTGATAGTAACGACCGTATATCAAGTTTGTATCAAAATTAAAGGAATATTTTTCTGAAATCTTCAAAACGCAGAATTGCAACCCGGCGCAGGTCACAAAAAAACCATGCTATATTGTGAATACAAGAATAGCATGGAACAGTAAAAAAGTCTTTTTATTTATACTCCAAGAAAGTTTACAATCCAGTAAACAACCGCGGCAATAATCATACTTACCGGGATTGTAATTATCCAGGCAATCAGCAGGTTGGTGGCTACGCCCCAACGCACGGCCGATAAACGTTTAGTCATTCCCACACCCATGATTGCACCGGCAATGGTATGCGTGGTACTAACCGGTACGCCAAGTCCCTGCGACACGCCAAACAAGGTAATTGCACCGGCCGTTTCGGCGGCTACCCCTTCGAGAGGTGTGACTTTGGTAATCTTCGATCCCATGGTTTTAACAATTCTCCATCCTCCCATCAAGGTACCTAATGCAATGGCAGAATAGCATAAAATCGGGATCCAGTTGGGCACCGAAAGATGATGATGACCCATTGCATCCGTAGTTTGCTGAACATGGGTCCATTCGGGGACGGCCTGTCCGTTAGCCTGTAACCAGGCAACAAACACAATCATGGCAGCACTAATAATTCCGACTACCTTTTGCGAGTCGCTTCCTCCATGCCCTAAACTAAAAGCTGCCGAAGAAAGCAACTGGAGACGTTTAAACCATCGGGCAGCCCGGTGTGGATTGGCGTTTTTACAAATCCACAAAATAGCTACTGAAAGAATGTAGGAAATAAACATTCCAATAAATGGTGCAATAAAAATGAAACCGGCAGTTTTTAAAATCACTTCCTGGTTGACTACGGAAAATGAACCGGTATGGGCGACTGCCGCACCTGCAAAACCGCCAATAAGCGTATGTGACGATGAAGATGGAATACCGAACCACCAGGTAAGCAGGTTCCATATAATGGCAGCGACAAGACCAGCCAGTATTACCTGAAGGTTGATCGAACCGTTGTCGACCGTTTTGGCAACTGTATTGGCAACTTTCAGGTCAAATATCAAAAAGGCCATAAAGTTGAAAAATGCCGCCCATACTACGGCCTGAAACGGGCGTAATACTTTTGTCGAAACAACGGTAGCTATTGAGTTTGCCGCATCGTGGAACCCGTTGATCAGATCAAAAACAATTGCCAGAACAATAATGGTAATGAGTAATGTAAGCATAGAAGGATTTTTATCTTAACGCTCTGTTTTTAATGAAACCTGATTAGTTATATTTTACAAGAATTGTTTCAATGAGGTCAGCAACATCTTCCAGTTTATTAACGGCCTTCTCTATATTTAAAAGAATTTCTTTTTGGCGAATAAGTTCAATGGCATCTTTTTCTGTATCAAAAAGATCGGAAATTGCCAAGTGGTAATGTCTGTCAACCATACTTTCAATTTCATTGATATTCCTGCAGGCTCTCATGGTCCTGTCCGAATTTCTGAATGTTTCCAGTTCGTTTATCGCACTTTGCATTTCCTTGCAGCCTTTTAGGAAATAGGCAGCCATCTCTTTCATATTTAAACTGAACGTATTGCACCGGTAATATTGAATTTTCTCGGATGCCCCGTGAATCAGGTCCAAAACGTCATCCATTGCGGACGTGAGAGAATGAATATCTTCACGGTCAATCGGGGTAATAAAGGTATGGTTCAGTTCATCAAAAAGATCATAGGTATATTTATCACCTTTCTTCTCTATACTTTTGATTTTTACTGCGATTGCGCGCCGTTCCTCTACGGAAGGGGAATTGACCAGTTTTTCGAACTCGATTGCGCCTTCAACAATATTTTCAGCAACAAGGTTGAACAGGGTATAGAACTTCTTTTCTTTAGGAATAAAATACTGAAGTACTCTTGTTAAATTCATAATTGTAGGTTATAATGTTTTTGAGTGATTAAATATAAAAAATGTACGCTATTTATGTGCATTATTCTCTTTTTATAATCAGTGGTATTTTTGATTTTCCCGGAATAGTAAGCGGAATTCGTTCAACAGTCACCATGCCGGCATCCAGTCCGAAAGCATTAACATCCGATATGCCGATTCGCTTAAGTATATAATACAAATTTATGCTGATGCGGTCAAAAAAAGCCAGATCAATCTGCTTGGCAACCCGGCGATCGATGTGTACCACCCTGAAATCGGAGAGAATATTATGTGATTTTAACGATGGGTGACGGCTAATCAGGTCAATTTTGCCTTCGTCGGATAAATGTTTCAGTACTTGTTTAAAATATTCGTTGATTTTTGGTTCCACTTTAAAGCCGGTATAAAAGTCAATTCTCATAATTTTACCGGGCCATAGTTCGGTAACCTTGTATTCCAGCATATATGGACTGTTGACAATATCGACGTGTAAAAACCAATACATATCGGCCCGTTTAGGCTCCCTGTTAATGATCGAATGAATTGTTTTTTCTTCTATATCAGATAAATAGTTTGCCCGGGTAATATAAACCAGGTTACCGGCATATTGTGGAACCGTTTTGTCTTCGCTGAGGCCTGAAATAATCGGAAGATATGGCTTAATATGATGAAAAGTGATATACCGGTTTCGTACCTTTCGGCCTTGATACATTACCAGCATAATCGACGAGAGGATGGATGCCACCAGGATGGTAAACCACCCGCCGTGTGAAAATTTAAACATATTGGCAATTAAAAATGCCCCTTCAATAAGTAAATAAACAGATGCAAAAAGGATGACCCAAATAAGTGATACTTTTTTCTTTCGCAGAAAAAAGAAAACTAAAATCGTAGTCATCAACATGGTAATAGTGATCGATAATCCATACGCTGCCTCCATGTTCGACGAATTTTGAAACAAAAGAACCACCAGGCAACAGGATACAAACAGCATCCAGTTAATTGATGGGATATACATTTGTCCTTTTGAGTGCGACGGATACTTGACCCGGATTCTTGGCCAGAAATTCAATGAAACAGCCTCACTGATTAATGTGTACGACCCGCTAATAAGCGCCTGACTGGCAATAACAGCGGCCATCGTAGCCATTCCTATCCCGAAAGGCAAAAACCAATGAGGAATAATTGCATAAAACGGATTGGTGCCCGGGGCAAGAGATTCTGAATTAGCCAGAACCCATGCTCCTTGTCCCAAATAGTTTATTATGAGCATTGTTTTTACAAAAATCCAACTAATACGTATATTTTTTAATCCGCAATGGCCCAGGTCTGCATATAACGCTTCGGCTCCGGTTGTACAAAGAAATACGGCTCCGAGGAGCAGAAAACCCTGTGGATATTTTGAAAGAAGCAATACAACATAGTACGGGTTAAAAGCTTTTAATACTGCCGGGTTGTGAATAAGCTGGCTAAATCCTAAAATTCCCAGAAGTGAAAACCATAGAAACATTATCGGTCCGAAAGATTTGCCAATGAAAGAGGTCCCGGATTTTTGAATAAAAAACATGCCCGAAATAATAAGAAGAACTATCGGGATAACCGGAATTTTATGGTTAACAAGCGCTAACCCTTCGATAGCAGACATTACCGTAATCGAGGGAGTAATGACACCATCAGCCAGCAGTGCACTACCGCCGATAATGGCAAATACGAACAGCCAGCTACGTTTTTGCCGCAAAAGGGCAAACAACGAAAAAATACCGCCTTCTCCTTTGTTTTCAGCCCGAAGGGTAATTAAAACATATTTTACTGTTGTTTGAAGAGTGAGTGTCCAGATAATGCATGAGAGAGAGCCAATCACAAGCAATTCATCAATATGTGAACTTGCCGATAAAATTGCTTTCAGTACATATAAAGGAGAGGTTCCAATATCGCCAAATACAATTCCCAAAGAAATAACAACCCCTGCAAAACTCAACTTTTTTAACTGATCACTATGCTCCGGCATTATCGTAGAATAAAGTGGCAGCAAAGGTAATTACAACTCCAACAGGATGTTCTCTTTCGGGAAAAAAATCTGTTGTAGGTTAAATTATTGATTCAAATCTGTCGAAGGTCTTGTCCCTGTTCTTTTTAGCAGTTTCATCCCAATTACTATCTTTGCCCGGAATTTATACAGCAATACTGTGAAGATCGGAAATATTGAATTGGGAGAAATGCCACTTTTTCTGGCACCGATGGAAGATGTAACCTACAAGTCGTTTCGTTACATGTGCAAGAAGTTCGGGGCCGATGTGATGATTACCGAATTTGTTTCGTCGGAAGCGCTGATCCGCGATGTGAAGAAAACCAAACAAAAAATGGAATTGTTTGATTTCGATCGTCCGGTGGCCATCCAGATTTACGGATACGATATCGATTCGATGGTTCGTGCGGCACAGGTTGCCGAAGAATTTCAGCCCGATTTTATCGACATCAACTATGGTTGCCCGATGAAGAAAATTGTAAAACGGGGAGCCGGGGCTGGCATGTTGCAGGATATTCCGAAGATGCAAAAAATGACTGCCGAAATTGTGAAGGCCGTTTCGCTGCCGGTGACGGCCAAAACCCGGCTGGGCTGGGATGAAACCAGTAAGCCCATTGTTGAAGTGGCCGAACGCTTGCAGGATGCAGGTGTTGCAGCGCTTACTATTCACGGTCGCACACGCAGCCAGTTATACACCGGCGAGGCCGACTGGTCGCTCATTACCGAAGTAAAAAGCAATCCAAAGATTCAGATTCCAATTATTGGGAACGGCGATATTACCGGGGGCGTGAAAGCCAGACAGTTGCTTAATCAGTCGGGGGTTGATGCGTTGATGATTGGCCGCGGGTCCATTGGCCGCCCGTGGATTTTTAAAGAAGTAAAACATTACCTGAAAACAGGAGAACTGTTGCCTCCACCAACTGTTTCCGAGGTGGTTCAAAACGTAAAAGACCAGCTCGAAATGTCAATCGAATGGCGCGATAATGTGCGTACCGGAATTTTGATGATGCGCCGCCATTTTGCCAAATATTTTCCCAGCCTTCCCAACTTCAGGGAACATAAAATCCGCCTGCTTCAGGCCATCACTCTCGAAGAAGTGACCCATGCCCTCAACCTGATCGAAGAACAATACAGCGAGCATCGGGTCGATTATTCAACGATCGGGCTGAAATAAACATTCTTTGCTGTTTTGCCTGATTTCAGGACAGAATGTTTTGTGCAACATAAATTTTATTGGCACTTGTTGATAATAAATGATCTTGTTTTTGGTTTTAGAAGCAGAACATCTGTTGTATCAAAGCCATGAAACAATTTTGATCGTTCACTAAGCTACTTCTTTTCATAGATTCGGTTAGTTAGATCGGAAAAGGTTGGGATTTCACCCAGCCTTTTCTTTTTTATATTTCTTTACAAATAATTCAGCAATAAGCTTTTTTTGAACAAAACAGCCTCTGGCTTGTCTGTTCTGCTAATTTTGTTTGCTGAAATTATTCACATGGAACTATTATCCTCTTTTGAACTTGAACCATTTCACTGGGTTTTACTGGGTATTTGCGGAATGCTGATCGGCATGTCGAAAGTTGGTGTGCCGGGCGTTTCAATGATCGTTGTGCCCGTCCTGGCATATATTTTTGGAGGAAAATTGTCAACCGGTGTTTTACTTCCCATCCTGATTATGGGTGATTTTTTTGGCGTTGCATATTATCGTCGGCATGCCCGCTGGGGCTACCTGGTTAAGGTTTTACCCTGGGCTTTTGCCGGAATTGCTTTGGGATTATGGGTGGGGGTACTTGTGAACGACGAGCAGTTTAAAAACCTGATTGCCATACTGGTATTTGTGTGCATCGGACTGATGCTTTGGAAAGACCGTAAAAAAGATCAGCAGTTTTTCCCCGACAAATGGTGGTTTGCGGCATCAATGGGTATCCTGGGCGGCTTTGCTACCATGATCGGAAATGTTGCCGGGCCTATTTTTGCGATTTACCTGCTGGCTATTCATCTGCCAAAAAACAATTTCATTGGCACCGGAGCATGGTTTTTTCTGATCGTCAACCTGGTTAAATTTCCGCTTCAGATAATGGTTTGGAAAACAATCGACTGGTCGACATTGATGCTCGACATATTTACTTTGCCGGCTATTGCACTTGGAGCTGTTTTGGGTATCCGGCTGGTAAAGATTATTCCGGAACAAGCTTATCGTTACGTTATTATCGTCATAACAGTCCTGTCTGCATTCTTACTATTAATTTAAATATGAAAGAATTAGTAAATTATTTTCAGAATAAAAAAGTATCCTCGGTTTTGGATATTGGCTGCGGAAGCGGCGACTTTATCAACGTTTTGACAACGGTTTTTCCCGAAGGAACCAAAATTACGGGAATCGATCCTTTTGAAGAAGCATTGGCTGAGGCGCGCCGGAAATTTCCTTCCGTTGAGTTTTTGCAGATGGGAGGTGAACAGATTTCTTTTCCGGATAACTGTTTCGATGTGGTTTCCATCTCGTTTGCCCTGCACCATCTGGGCGACGTTTCAAAAACACTTTCCGAAATGAAACGGGTTGTGAAACCTGAAGGCTGGCTTGTGATCAACGAAATTGTTTCGGAAGTGCAAAACGAAGCGCAGGAGAACCAGAAAATGCTGCACCACCTGAAAAGTCTTGTCGACCGTTTGAAAGGAATTCCGCACAGGGAAACGTATTCCACTGCCGAAGTGCTGGAAATAATCCGCAGCAATGGAATATCCGTCGAACATTCATTTACCGACTTAAAAATGAGCAAACCAAGCTTCGATCCCGAGCTTCTGGAACAACGGACCAACCAACTGAATGAGCATCTTGAAGAGTTGAAAAATCATAGTTCGTACGAAACAAAAACATCTCTCTTTGCTGATTATGAAGACCGACTGGAAACATACGGGTTTCAGATTGCTCCAAGCATTGTGGTGATCGGACGAAAGAAAGTTTAACTTTTTGGGAACAAAAGCATTTGTAATTTATTTGTAATTTTACCGGCTCGAAAAATAATTGCAATGAGCGAATTTTTAGTCATTCTATATATTGGTTGGGGTTTGGTGCGAACGATTCTTATTATCGTGGTCGTTTTGTATATTTTCAAGGTCATCGGGAAAATAGCTTTCGCTTCAGCTATTAATCAGGCAAAGGCCAATGCGCGGCAAAGCCAGCAACAGGCGAACCGAAAAAAAGAAGGCGAAGTAACCATTGTAACCGACCGAAAGAATTCATCAAAATATAATCGGAACGAAGGCGAATATGTCGATTTTGAAGAAATCGACTAATTTCTTTCTCATACATCTCCAAAACTTTCTTTTTGTTATTCCGAATCAATGTGTCTTTTGATTCAGAAGTGTTTCGTTGCCGAATTTTTCCTATTTTTACGCCCTCAAAATAAAAACACACAAAGGCATTATGGCTCAGGAAGATATTTTCAAAAAACTGGTTGCCCACTGTAAAGAATATGGGTTTGTATTTCAATCGAGTGAAATTTACGACGGGCTGGGCGCAGTTTACGATTACGGACAGAACGGCGTTGAACTGAAAAACAACATTAAAAAATACTGGTGGGACAGCATGGTCCTTTTGCACGAAAATGTAGTGGGCATTGATTCTGCTATTTTTATGCACCCGACCATTTGGAAGGCTTCGGGCCATGTGGATGCGTTTAACGACCCGCTGATCGACAATAAAGATTCGAAAAAACGCTACCGTGCCGATGTGCTGATTGAAGAACAACTGGCAAAAATTGAAGATAAAATAAACAAGGAAGTTGAAAAAGCGGCCAAACGTTTTGGCGATGCGTTCGACGAAAAACAGTTTCGCGAAACCAATGCCCGCGTGCTGGAAAATCAGCAAAAATGGGATGCTTTACACAACCGTTTTGCAAAAGCGCTGAACGATGGCAACCTCGAAGAACTGCGGCAAATCATCGTCGACGAAGAAATTGCCTGCCCGGTTTCGGGAACCCGCAACTGGACCGAGGTTCGTCAGTTCAACCTGATGTTTGCCACCGAAATGGGTTCGACCGCCGATGGCGCATTAAAAGTGTACCTGCGCCCCGAAACAGCACAGGGTATTTTTGTGAATTACCTGAATGTGCAGAAAACCGGCCGCATGAAAATTCCGTTCGGAATTGCACAAATCGGAAAAGCTTTCCGGAACGAAATTGTAGCCCGTCAGTTCATTTTCCGTATGCGCGAATTTGAACAGATGGAAATGCAGTTTTTTGTGAAACCGGGCACCGAACTCGAATGGTTCGAACAATGGAAGGAAACCCGCATGAAATGGCATCAGGCGCTTGGCTTCGGCAGCGAAAACTACCGTTTCCATGTACACGAAAAACTGGCCCACTATGCCAATGCTGCCGTCGATGTGGAATTCAAATTTCCGTTTGGCTTCAAGGAAGTGGAAGGTATCCATTCGCGTACCAATTTCGACTTGTCGCAACATCAGGAATATTCAGGAAAGAAAATTCAGTATTTCGACCCGGAATTGGGCGAATCGTATGTTCCTTACGTGGTAGAAACTTCGATCGGCGTCGACCGCATGTTCCTTCAGGTAGTTTCGGCTTCGTATCACGAAGAAGAAGTTATTTCGGCCAACGGGGAAAAAGATACCCGCGTTGTGATGAAACTACCGCCTGTACTTGCCCCGGTGAAACTGGCTGTGTTGCCGCTGGTGAAAAAAGATGGCCTGCCTGAAAAAGCCCGCGAAATTATTGATAGCCTGAAATTCGATTTCAACTGCCAGTACGACGAAAAAGATTCGATTGGCAAACGCTACCGCCGCATGGACGCCATCGGCACTCCGTTCTGCGTTACCATTGACCACCAGACGCTGGAAGACAACACGGTGACCATTCGTTACCGCGACACAATGGAGCAAGATCGCGTTGGGATCGACAAATTGTTGGGAATTATTTCCGAAGAAGTGAGTTTCAAAAAGATGTTTACAAACCTGAAATAAGAGAATATTCCAAAATAAATATTGAAAAGGTTGTCAAATTATGGCAACCTTTTTTATTTTTTCATCAGGATGTAGTGAAAACTACTCGTACCTCAACGCCTCTACTGGGTTTCTTGTTGCAGCTTTCCAAAGCCCCTCTAAATCTCCCCAAAGGGGAGACTTTTGGACGGTTCATATTTCTTCTTTCGTTCATTTTATCTTCTGCCTCCAGTTCTCCCTCTTCGGGGCATAGCCGTCAAGCTAAAAATATAATTTTCTATTTATCAGTGATAAATGAAATACGACCACCCCGTCCCGGAGAAACCGGGACACCCCTCCTAAAAAAAGGAGGGGAAACCGAAGCAAGTTGCGGCAGCGAAGAACCACCTGGCTTTCCAAATTGTCACTGTCCCAAATTTCTCCTCCTGGATAGGAGGAGTACCCGAGGAACGAATGGGGAGGTGGTTGATTGTTTAAAGTAAAATATAGAATCAGTAAAAATTATTAGTACTGAAAAATAGTTATTTACAAAGATTCATCTCTTAGCTTGACGGCTATGCCCTTCGGGGGAGCTAGAGGGGGCTTTTATTCATACCTCAGCGCCTCCACCGGGTTTCTTGTTGCAGCCTTCCAGCTTTGCCAACTCACGGTAAGCAAGGCAATACCCAAAGCGAGTAATCCGGCCAGGGCAAAAATCCACCAGCTTAGGTCGGTTTTATAGGCAAAGTTCTCAAGCCATTTGTTCATGGCGTAATATGCAATTGGTGCGGCGATTGCAAAAGCAATGGATACCCATTTGATAAAATCTTTGTTGAGCATGATCAGGACTTCCGGTATTTCAGCACCGTTTACCTTGCGGATACCGATTTCCTTGGTTCGGTTTTCTGCCAGGAACCGGGCCATTGCAAACAGTCCCATCGAGGCAATTAGTATAGCCAGTATAGAAAATCCCATATAGATGTTTCCAAATTGGATATCTGCCTCATATTGGGCATTAAAATCATCGTCGAGAAAGCTGAAGATATAAGGCTCGTTCGGATAAACTTTTTCCCATGAAGCTTTCACCGAGTGAATGGTCGCGCCAATATTACGGGGCGATATTTTGGCACAGTAATATCCAACCTCCTTGTTCCATCTCAGGCTTTTGAAAAACACAACCGGCCGGATGGGTTCCCGCAGCGAATGATGATGATAATCTTCAGTAACTCCGACAACCCTGTACTGTCGGTCGTTCACCAACACAAATTGGTTTATTGCTTTTTCAGGATCATTAAAACCCAGCTTTTGCGAAGCCATCCTGTTCAGGATCACATCTCCGGTATCGTAATCAGGATCGTTGAAAAAGTTGTTGCCGGCCAATATTTTTACTGAAAAGAATTCAAAATAATTCTGATCAATATTGGCAAGCCAATAGGAAATACCTGTTTTTTCCTGATCTGCGAGACGAACATTATCGCTCTGGTTTTCAAGCTCTCTGCCGGGGACCGATGCGGCAGTTGTAAAATCAATAACCCCGGGGATTCGTGCAATCTCCTCTTTAAATGTTTGCAGTTTTTGTTGTTTGTCGGTCCTTAAGTTCATAGTCATTGGCGAGTAGGATACCATCACCTGATCCATATTGAGGCCAAGCTCCTGATGCTGCATAAAACGAACCTGACGAAAAATGGTAATAGTTCCTATGATCAGGAAGACGGACACGCCAAATTGAAAGACAACAACTGCTTTTCGTCCGGACATTCCTCCCTGTTTCGTTTGGGTTTTATCTTTCAGCAAAAATGAAGGATTGGCCCGCATAACCATTAAAAAAGGAAATACGGATGCAATGAGCGATCCGGTTATAATCAGAACAAGGCACACGATTGAAAGGAAAGGGAACCGAAAGGAGGGAATATTAAAACCAACAATATCAAGCCCGTTATGCAAAAGGAGAAACACAGACAACAGGCTGACAAATCCTGCTGCAAGATAGATAACCAATGTTTCGGAAAAATGCTCCCCGTAAATATGTACTTTTTTTGCGCCCATTGCCCTTCGAATACCGGTACTGACCGTTTGTTTCAGAAATTTGGAAGAAGAAAGGTTCACAAAGTTGAACCATGAGATGATAAGAATCAGTATGCCAATGATGGTAAACGCATTTACCTGTGAATAGCTTCCGTTCAGAAACATCTCACCGTCGAGATCCGAATGCAGGTGTATCCGGGTTATGGGTTGAAAGACAAAATTGATCGTGCTACCTTCGCTGGTATAGTGGGAAATGCATGATTTTATTGCAGCGGGGACATTCTCGCTGATTTTGTCGGGCGAACTGCCCTTCTGAAGTTTTATATAGGTGTACCAACTGTTCCTCGACCATGATGAGCGACTGTATGGGTCCTGCTCCCGAATAGCAGAAAGGTCTCCATCTTCAAGTCGTCCGGTCGAGTTGTTAAAATACCGGAGATAGTAACGAAGGGTTTTCCACGACAGGAGAAGGTCGATTTTCATGTGACTGTTTGGTGGAAAATCTTCAAAAACCCCGCAAATATAAAATTCCCAACCTTCGTTTAGCTTGAATTTCCGGTTCAGCGGATCTGCATCTCCGAAGAGCTTTTGAGCAAGCGAACGGCTGACCAAGACACCGTGAACATCAGGGAAAAGCCTGTCGGGTGTTTCGGTTTGCAGAGACCTCGGAAATACCTTGAAGAAAGAGCTGTCAGCATAGAACATGTTGACATTCTGAAAGCTGTTCTCCTGTGTGTAAACGGTGACAATGTCTTTGGAGAGGTGAGTTGAGGCTTCAATCCCGGGAATTTCATTCTGCAATACAGTTCCGGCTCCATAAAAATTCATTGCACTGGTGAATACCTCGTTTCCTTTCACGATTTTATTAAGCGCCACACGGTATATTTGTTCCGACCCGGGCCAAAAACGGTCGTAATTCTTCTCCGACCGTATCCATGAAATGATGATCAGAAAAGTGATCAGGCTAAGGGTGAGGCCAATGAAGTTAATCAGGGTATTCAGCCTGTTTTTTGATATTCTTCGTAATGTTGAACGGGTTAGTAGTTTCATTTTTTTGTTTTTTCTCTTTACAAAAGCCGGGAGAGGTCATTTTTACTCATACAACCTGATCGCCCCGGATGATCCCGTCTTCCAATCGAATGATCCGTTTCCCACATTGGGCAAACTTTTCGTTGTGGGTTACCTGAATGATGGTCATTCCTTCGTTGTTCAACTGCTTCAGAACATCCATAATCATCTCACCTTGCGATGAATGAAGATTCCCTGTTGGTTCATCGGCCAGCAATAGTTTGGGTTTGCCGACGATAGCACGGGCAATGCCCACCAATTGCTGTTGTCCTCCGGAAAGTTGCTGCGGGAACAGGTCTTTTTTTGCTACCATGTTGAAACGGTCGAGCAGATCGGCCACCATTGCCTGGCGGTCGCGGCTTTTTACGCCTTTGTAAATTAGCGGGGTTTCGATGTTCTCATACACTGTCATCTCTTCAATCAGGTGATAGGCCTGAAAAATGAAACCCATAAAGTTACGGTGGTAGTCAACTTTTGCTTTTTCTTTCAGGTCGAGCACCGATTTTTCGTACAGCGAATATTCACCGGCTGACGGGGCATCCAGCAAACCAATAATATTCAGTAAGGTAGATTTGCCCGAACCGCTGGGGCCCATGATGCTCAGGAATTCGCCTTCCTTTACTTCCAGGTTAACGGCTTTCAGGACAAACGTCCGCTGAAATTTTGAATCGTAATACTTGTCGATTTTGTTTAAGTGTATCATATTTTGAGTTTTTTAGTTGTTTTATCCATGAAATTTTAAAGTTTGATTTTAATATTTCATGGATAAATTATTCTTCTGATGATTATCTTTTCAAAGAACGTATCAGGATTTGCTCCCTGAAAGCTTTTATAACGAATTATTTAGAGCCCCTCTAAATCTCCCCCGGAGGGGAGACTTTTGGGTCGTGTATATTTCAGTTTCCATCCATTTAATTTGCTGCTCCTCTAATCCTCCCCCTCCGGGGGAGCTAGAGGGGGCTTCTTATTATTCATACCTCAGCGCATCCACCGGGTTTCTCGTTGCCGCTTTCCAGCTTTGCCAGCTTACCGTTAGCAACGCAATTCCCAATGCCAGCGCACCGGCCAGTGCAAAAATCCACCAACTCAAATCGGTTTTGTAGGCAAAGTTTTCGAGCCATTTGTTCATGGCATAATATGCAATCGGCGTAGCAATCACAAAAGCGATAGCTACCCATTTTACAAAGTCGCGGTTGAGCATGGACAATATCTCGAAAATAGTAGCGCCATTTACTTTGCGGATGCCGATTTCTTTGGTGCGTTTTCGGGTTTCGTAAAGGGCAATAGCAAAAAGCCCAATTGCAGAAATAGAAAGAGCGATTATTGTGAAAAGCATATAAATCTCGCTCAGACGTTTTTCCTTCTTGTATAGTGTGTCAATTTCATCCGAAAGGAAAGAATATTGAAATGTTTCTCCCGGATTAAATTTTTTGAAGAGTTGCTGCACAAACAGTAATCCGTGTTGGGTTGCTCCTTCATTAAATTTAATAAGAAATTCATCTTCAAAATTTTCAAAGTAAAGCATAATCAAGGGTTGGGGTTTAACCGAAAGGTGTTCAAAATTAAAGTCTTTCACGACTCCGATAATTTCATACCCGTTTAAGGGTTCCCATGATTTGTTTAATATTTTAGCTTGCGAAATATCATTGATCCCCCAATATTTTTTTGCAGCTTCGTTTATTACGATTGTTTTTCCCCGCTGTTTATCTTTCTCATATTCGAAGAACCGCCCTTCAACCAGTTCTAAACCTAAAATTTTTAAATAATTGGGGGTAATTGTCAGCGCCTTTTCGGTTGTATAATCTTTGTCTCTACCTTTTAATTTCCAGGACATTGTAAATGGTTCAATGGGCGATAATCCCTGCGAATAACAATTAATAGAAACGTTCGAGGCCAATTCATTTTTTACATATTGATAATCGTTTTGCCCTTTTTGCCACAATTGTATTTGTTCTTCATGGGTACCACTAAAATGTGGCTTATAAAAAAATTTTGTCTTTATAACGTTTTCCGTTGTAAAACCCAGATCTTTTTTAAGCATTAAATCCAATTGTCTAACTACAACAATTGAGGCCGTCAGCAGAATAAAAGCAAGGGCAAACTGAATAGTAACCAACATTTTTCTTCCAGCTAATTTGTTTTGAGAAAAAATTTGATTCTTCAGGCTGCTTGTGATGGGAATCCTAAAATAGACAATGGACGGGTAAACCATTGCGGATGCAACCAATAGGATTATCACAAAAAGATTCAATAAAAATATTTGCCAGATTTTAGGAGACAGTTCAACACCGACGATTCGATTAAAATAAGGCTGTACGGCAATAAATACAATAGTTATAAGGGAAGCAGAAAGAATAATCAATGTGAAAATCTCGGTAATTTTCTGATAAAAAATTTGGTTACATCCTGCACCTGATATTTTATTTATCCCAATATTTTTAATGGATGAATTAATATTAATAATCTGAAGGTTGGAAAAGTTAAGCATAGTTATAATAAAAGCCACACCAATTATTAGAAATAAAATATTTAGGCTTTTTTTATCTCCTGATTTTGAAAAAATGTATATAGAATCTATGCTATTCTCATTAAAATAAATATCATTTAAACCCATAACATCTAATCGGCTGTTTCTAAACTGCATTATTTTCTTATATTTAGGGTCGTTGCGAACTTGATTATTCATTTTTTGAACGAAGTCGCTTTTGTTAAAGTTCTTGCCAACAAGGATGAATTTGCCCCCCATACGACTATAATAACTATATGAATAGCTAGGTAAAATGAAATCAAAAGTCATCGAACTGTTCGAAGGTGGATTTTCAACAATTCCTTTCACGGTGTAAACTTTTTCGCGCTTTGAGGTTATTGTAACCAACTTCCCGATCGGATTCTCGTTGCCAAATATTTTACGCGCCAATCTTTCAGTAAATACGGCGGCTTCAGGATCATATAGTATCGTTTTTTGATCGCCCACTTTCAGTTTAAAATCAAATACTTCGAAAAAAGTGCTATCGGCAATAATCCCTTCTGGAGAAAAAGATGATTCCTTGTAGGTAAATTTTATTTCTCCTTCCTTATATTTTTGTATTGTTACATGGTTTTCAACTTCTGGATAATCGATGATTTTTGGATCACAAACTTCCATTTGACTTTCAGGGGATTCCTGAATCATCATCAGATAGATATCTTTTTCACGTTTGTGTAAGTCATCCATTAAAAGCTCATTGTGGATATACGTGAACAAAAGAGAAATGCAAAGAGCACCGAGAAAAACTGTAACTATGCTTCCTGCAAAAATTGTCCGGTTCGATTTAAAATTACTGAAAGCATACTTTAAGTAGTGTTTTAACATCTGATTTTATTTTATGTTATTATTCGGATTTGTTTCTATTCTTTAAATCAATGGATCAATTTTATTGATCCATTGAAACTATTCGTACCTCAACGCTTTCACCGGATTCCTCGTTGCCGCTTTCCAGCTTTGCCAACACATTGTCTGAACTTTGATTCATCTGATTTATGCGATGGACTTTGATTATTCCCGTTTTTTAAATCATGGTAATCAGCTTAATCATAGTTCAGACATTTTTACATCAACACTTCCCCCATCTGCTTCTTCACCTCTTCAGTAATAATCTGCCCGTCAAATAAATTTATCACCCGGTGTGCAAACTCCGAATCGTGCATCGAGTGGGTCACCATCACAATAGTGGTTCCTTCGCGGTTGAGTTCGGTTAAAAGATTCATGACTTCGAGGCCGTTTTTCGAGTCGAGGTTTCCGGTTGGCTCATCGGCCAAAATGAGTTTCGGATTGGCTACCACGGCGCGGGCAATGGCAACACGCTGCTGCTGACCGCCCGACAATTGCTGTGGAAAATGTTTTTTGCGGTGACTGATTTTCATGCGGTCGAGTACTTTTTCAACCATCTCCTTCCGTCCTTTGGTTTTCAGTTTCAGGTAAATGAGCGGTAACTCCACGTTTTCATACACGTTCAGTTCATCGATGAGGTTGAAACTTTGAAACACGAAGCCGATGTTACCCTTGCGGAGCTGGGTACGGTTGCGTTCCTTCAACTGGCCAACTTCCTGTCCGTCGAAAAAATACTGGCCGCCCGACGGGTTATCGAGCAGGCCGATAATGTTGAGTAGGGTCGATTTTCCGCAGCCAGACGGACCCATAATGGCTACAAATTCTCCCTTTTGAATATGGAGATTCACTTGGTTCAACGCACTGGTTTCGATTTCTTCGGTGCGGAATACTTTGGTAAGATTAATTGTTCTGATCATAAAAAAGCCCCTCCTGACCTCCCCAAAGGGGAGGGATTTTGGCTTTCCATCTCCAGTTTGCCATAGATTTGAAAAGCATGGTTAAACGAATTGTTGTCTTATTTATAAAATTACTCATTTTTACATTTCAAGATCACCGCGCCTCTTGTTCCTCCCTTTGGGGAGGTTAGGAGGGGCTTTTAGAATTTTATTCTGTCGTTGTCCCCAAACAACTCGTATCCGGAGGTAATTACTTTCTCGCCCTCCTGCAAGCCTTCGAGTACCTCGTAATATTGTGGGTTTTGTTTCCCGATGCGGATACTGCGTTTTACAGCTTCCGTTTCTGCTTCATTCAGCACAAAAACCCACTGGCCGCCTGTGCTTTGGAAGAACCCTCCGCGTGGAAGGAGCATTGCCTTTTCAGACTGCCCCAGTTCCAGCTTGACATGGTAGGTTTGACCGGTACGGATATTTTCGGGTTTTTCCCCTTCAAAAACCATGTCAATTTCGAATTGCCCTTCCCGTACTTCAGGATATACTTTTTTCACGTTCAGCGCGTAATTAATTCCGTTTCGCTCGAATGTTGCCGTCAAGTCCCTGCGTACCCGGTCGATGTAATGTTCGTCAATCCGCGCGTTCACCTTAAAATTGGTCAGCACATGGATCATGCCGATGCGCTGCCCTTTGTTGATCGATTCCCCGACCTCGGCATTGAGCAAGCCAAGTTGCCCGTCGACAGGAGCTTTTACGTTCAGGTCTTCGCGCCGTTGCTGTACCATAAGCAAATTTAGTTGCATGTTTTCCAGATTCTGGTCCATCTGCTTTTTCTGATTTTCACGGAAGATGGAATCCTGTACCAGCTTCATGTAAATCAGGTCACGGTTTTTCTTCGAATGAAAATAATCTTCTTCCACTTTAAGAAAGTCTTCCCTGGCAATCAGACCTTCATTGAACAATGATTTTTGCTGTTCATAGTTGCGCGCCAATCGCACTATTTCGTAATCAATTTGTAGTAACTGTTGTTTGTTCTGTATCTTCTGCTGCTCCATTTGTATCTGGGTGTTGCGCAACTCGTTGGTATGGTAAGCCAGGTTCGATTCACTGTTCATGATATTCAAATTGAGGTCGTTATTCTTTAGTTTCAGGATAACATCCCCTTTTTTCACCATCTCACCTTCTTCAATCAGTTTTTCTTCAACTTTTCCGCCTTCCTCAGCATCGAGAAAAATGGTTGAAATTGGTTCTACCTGCCCGATTACTGTGATGTAATCGTTAAACTGTCCTGTTTCAACAATGCTCAACGTTAGCTTATCTTTCTCGGCCCGGAATACAGAACCTTGTTCTGTAAATAGTGCTTTGTACAACAAAAAAACAAATGCAAGCCCGGCAACAATCCAAATGATGTATTTGCGTTTCAGCCCTTTTTTCTTTTCTATAATCTTGTCCATTGACATATTTTATCCTCCCAGTATCGGCCTCCCCCAACCCCTCCAAAGGAGGGGAGTTTAAAAGGCAATTGATCGTTTTTCAATATTTTATTAGTTTCTTGTGTTCTTTATCAAGTGTCGTCTCTTGAGCTTCGGACCAACTCCCTTCTCCTTTGGAGAAGGGCTGGGGATGAGGCTTATTCTCCCCCCCTTTGGGTAGGTTAGGTGGGGCCAGTTACTCCCAAAACCTTTCCCCTGAATAAAAATCCAGTGTCTTCCTCTTTATTTCAAGCTGAAGTTTGGCACGTAATACCTGGCTGGTCGTATTTGCATACCTGTTTTTCACCACGTAAAAATCAATCGCACTGATCAAGCCTTGTTCGAGTTTCTTTTCAGCAGTCTGGTAAGCCAGCAGATCAGCTTCTTTCTGTTTTTCATACTGAAGATATTCCTTTCCCAGAGCCTCCAGATCATTCAGGTTTTGCGACATTTCGAAATACAGTTTTTGCCGTTCGTTTTCCAACCGGGTTTTTGCAAGTTCAATTTCCAGTTTGGCTTGTTTTATATTCGAACGGCTATTCCATTTGCTAAATACAGGTATGCTTACCGATGCTCCCAGATACTGACTTTTGTTGTTTTTAAACTGGTAGCTAAACCCGATTACATCACCCATGTTGTCTTTGTATGTTTCAGAATATCCTGTGTTAATCGATCCTCCTGCATCGATTGTCGGATACAATTCAGAACGGCTGATGGAAAGTCCTTTTTCGCTGACTTTAAGCTGGCTGACAAACGATTGATAGTATGGTGACCATTCGGTGAAAGCTCCAAACAATTGTTCCCTTTCCGGAATATTCCCGCTGATGGATGGATAATTTTCTTCTTCAATATCCAGTTCCGGATTTCCGCTTAAATTCATACTTTGGCGAAGAGTGAGCGTGGCTGACTTTAAATTGTTTTCCATCTGTATCCTGCGAAGTTCCTCCATTTCAAGATTGGCCTTCATTTCAAGTAAATCCGATTTGGCCATCAATCCAACCGAAACCTGCTTTTCTGTTGCCTTCAGGTTTAGTTTTGAAGTTTCAACCTGTTCCCCGGCAATTTCAAGCATTCCTTTGTAGTAAACAACATCGAAATAGGCATTCATTACGCTGAAAGCCAGGTCGTCGATTGCATTCAACCGGTTGTATTCCGAGGCTTTTTTTCTGAATTTTTCATACTGAATGCGGTTTTGCAGGCGGAACCCGTCAAAAATGGTAACCGATGAGCTGATGCCGTAGGTATTATTAAAGAACCCGGTATTTACAATGTCGTTGGTGTTGGGGTCTACCGAACGTCCGAAACTCAATCCGGCGCTTGATGAAGCGCTGACTCCCGGTAATAAATTTCGCTTCGCCTGGCTCAGGTTTTCCTTCGATATCTTTTCCTGAATTTCGTATTTCCTGAGATCGGTATTATTCTCAATGGCATACGAAATACATTGGTTCAGATTCCATTTCTGTTGAGCAACCAATGTATCCGTAGCCATAAAGACTGAAATGAAATAAACTATGACGGATCTAAAACTCATATTTGAAATATTTTAAAAGGGATGAGCCAGAATGATGCCATAAATGTAAAATACTGAAAATCAGAATCAATATATTTACATGAAGTCCATGTCGTTAAAATAATTGACACAAATCTGTAAAATATTTTTACAATCTATTGACAAGCATCTCAGCCTCCTTTACATTTGAACAAAAAATACAGTCAATGGCGAAAGGAAAAATTCTGATTGTTGATGATAACAAAAGCATAATCAGTACGCTGGAAATTTTACTGGCTCCTGAGTTCGATCTGGTAAAAGGAATTTCAAATCCGAACCAGATACCTGCCGAATTGCGGGCAACCGAATACAATCTGGTAATCCTTGATATGAATTTTCAGGCCGGGGTAAATACCGGAAATGAAGGACTATACTGGCTGAGCCGAATCAAAGAATCGAACCCCGAAATGTCGGTGGTACTGATCACTGCATACAGCGATGTGGAGTTGGCAGTGAAAGCGCTAAAACAGGGAGCAACCGACTTCATGCCAAAACCCTGGGACAACAGCAAAATGCTTGCTACGCTCAAGTCGGCCATTCAACTGAATTTTTCGAGGAAGGAAGTCGGGCAACTGCGGCAAAAAGAAAAAATCCTCATGCAGGAATTGCAGGGCGAGCAAAAATTCATTATTGGTTCGTCGCCCCAGTTGATGAAGGTGATGAATATGGTCAGGAAGGTGGCAAATACGGAGGCCAATATTTTAATCACAGGTGAAAACGGAACAGGAAAAGAATTGATTGCCCGCGAAATTCACCGGTTGTCGGCGCGAAGCAACGAGATCATGGTCAGTGTCGACATGGGGGCTATCAGCGAAACGCTGTTCGAAAGTGAATTGTTTGGTCATGTGAAAGGCGCTTTTACTGATGCACGGGAAAACCGCGCAGGTAAGTTTGAAACGGCAAACAAAGGCACCCTTTTCCTCGATGAGATTGGCAACTTGTCGTTCCATCTTCAGGCAAAACTGCTGGCTGCCATTCAAAACCGCGAGATCATGCGAGTTGGCTCCGACCGAAGCATTCCGGTTGACATCCGGCTGGTTTGTGCAACCAATAAAGATTTGCCGCAGATGGTCCGTGACGGACTGTTCCGCGAAGACCTGCTGTACCGCATCAATACCATTCAAATTGAGCTTCCTCCCTTGCGCGAACGGGGCAACGACATTTTGGTTCTGGCCGAATTTTTTCTGAAGAAATTTGCATCAAAATACGAGAAACACGGTCTGAAAATAAACTCTCCGGCACAGGATAAATTACTGAATTACCAGTGGGCGGGCAACATCCGCGAGTTACAGCACACGATTGAAAAGGCCGTTATTCTGAGTGATTCGCAGGTGCTGAAACCGGAAGATCTTTTCCTGCGCCCGGTAACTTCCGGAAAGATCGGTGATACACAACTCTCCCTCGAAGAGATGGAAAAACGGATGATCATGCAAACCATTGACAAAACAGCCGGGAATATGAGTTTAGCTGCTGACCAGTTGGGAATTACGCGCCAAACCCTTTACAACAAAATTAAAAAGTACGGAATATGATCAGTAAAAACCTGTATGTCCAGATTCTTTTCAGGGTCGCCATTTTGGTTGGTTTTAGCTTGTTGGGAGGATGGATGCTTTTCGGACTGAAATGGTATTTTCTTTCAATAGCCATGTTTTTGGGCGTTATTTTCATTTCCGGAAACCTGATCTATTTTTTAAATTCGACCAACCGGCGGTTGTATTATTTTTTCGATGCTATCCGCAACGATGACTCGACTCTTTCTTTTCCGGAGAAAACAAATGATAAAACGTTTGTCGATCTCAATAAAAGTCTGAATAAAGTAAACCGGCAAATTCAGCAGATAAAAATTGAAAACCGCCTTCAGGAACAATATTTTCAGGCATTGCTCGAACATGCCGCCACCGGCATATTAACCTTCGACCAGAAAGGTTTTGTACTGCATTCGAACGCGTCGGCACGCAAGCTTTTCGGGCTCGAAATCCTGACCCACCTCAACCAGTTGGAAAAGGTCGACCGGCGTCTTTTCCAGATTGTAAAAAACATCCGGTCGTCAGAACAGCGGCTGGTCACCCTGAACAATGAACGCGGGAATATTCAGCTTCTTATAAAAGCAAATTTGCTGATCTCGAATCAAAAGGAACTGACCCTGATTTCGGTTCAGGATATAAAAAATGAATTGGATGAAAAAGAGCTCGATTCGTGGCTGAAACTCATCCGGGTGCTGATGCACGAAATCATGAACTCAATTACGCCTATCACTTCGTTGTCGGAAAGTTTGGCCGGATATTTTTATACCGATGGCGAAGTAAAATCTCCTTCGGAAATCGACGAGAAGATTATCGCCACAACGATTCGCGGGCTTGATATCATTCGTGAACAAGGCAGGGGGTTGATTACATTCGTTGATTCGTACCGCAAATTGACGCGACTGCCCAAACCGGAGAAAAAACTGTTCGCGGCAAAAGACCTGATTGAAAACATTCGTATTCTCTCCGGTTCGTTTGAAAACGCGTCGAATATTGATATCTCACACGATGTATCGCCCGACAACCTGGAAATTTTGGCTGATGAAAAAATGATTTCGCAGGTGCTGATCAACCTGGTAAAAAATGCATTTCAGGCAAATGCAGGAAACCCAAAAGCAAAGGTTAGATTGATTGCCGGGATGAACAAAAATAACCGCCCTGAAATTTGTGTGGTTGATAACGGACCGGGCATTCCCGACGATATAATTGACGAAATTTTCGTGCCTTTTTTCACCACCCGCGAAAATGGCTCCGGCATTGGATTGAGCATCTCGCGCCAAATCATGCGCCTGCACGGTGGCAGCCTGAAAGTAAAATCGGTTCCGGGAAAAGAGACAGTATTTTGTTTGGGGTTTTGAGTTTCAAACGACCATAAAAAAGCCGCCTCAAATGCATGAGACGGCTTTAAAAAATTAAAATCGATTGTGATCTATTGCTTTACAATAATTTGTTTAACAGATGTTCTCGTGTTGTCGGCAACATCGGTAACCCTTAGTATGTAACTACCGGGGTGTAGGTTTACCTGGTTCAGTTTAAGATTTGTCTTTCCATTTATGAACATTACATTTTGTTTGTTCATGATAACCTGACCGGTAATATTGTGTAATTCAATCCGGGCTTCCTTGTTTCCATAGTTGTCGATAGAAATAGTGATCTCTCTGTTAACGACCGGATTTGGATAAACAGACAGGTTAAATTCACCTGAATCCAAGGAAGAGTTGATTGTTGCACTTTTGTTTTTGTTCTCTTTCGTGCTTTCAGAGTCATCTTCTTCGTTGTCATCATCATCGAAACAGTTTCCGTTTTTGTAAGTATGAATCACTATCTGTCCATTCCCAATCGGATTCGATGCTCTGGAAACATCTGCATTTCCATTCTGATTGTCATATAACACGTTTCCGGAATTGTCCCACACAATCAGTCTGAAATAGTCAGTTCCATTGTTTGATGTTATTCTGCCATCAATAATGGATACGATGAAGTTGTATCCGGCAACATCGTTCACTTTGGCTTTACCTTTCAATATTGCCTGATCATTATTTACAACAAGCCATTCAGCCGAAGTCGATTTAACTTTGAATTTGGGATTTTTAAAATCAAACTCAAATTGACCGTTTAATGATCCATTTTTCTCATATTTTGCTTCAAAACCATAATTGGCTTTTCCTGTTGCTGATAAATTAGCGCTCAACGAACCTGCCGGACTATTTATGTAGCCCCCACCGGTAACAAATCCGTTACATGGGTTGTAAATTACAACATAACTAAATTCGTCGATATCAATTACACCACAGGCATCTTCAATTGTCAGGGAAACATTGTAAAGTCCGGCTGAAGAATAAACATGATTACCCGAAATCCCGGTGCCGCTAATGATTCCGGAATCAAATGATCCGTCGCCCCAGTTCCATGTTGCCGAAACAAGATTATTGTCTCCATGCGTTGCTGAAGCAAATACAGCATCACTCAACAATACCAACGGCGATACAGTTAAATTCTGAATGACAGGTGCATTGTTGGTTACTTCAACAGTTTGTGTACCAGTAGTAACATTGCCGTTTACATCGGTAACGGTCCAGGTGACAGTTGTTACTCCGACATTGAAAAATGCGGGTGCATCGTTTGTAATCGAAGCAATACTGCAATTGTCGGAACCCAAAGCTTCACCAACATTTACCACAGCGCCGCACACACCGTCATCATTAAGCTGGGTAATATTTGCCGGAACGGTAAGCGCCGGAGCAATATTATCCTGAACTGTAACTATCGCAGTCGCAGCCGAAACATTTCCATGTGTGTCGGTTACAGTCAATGTTATTTGATTTGCACCAACATTGCTACAATCGAAAGTATTTTTCGAAAGTACCAGCGAGGCTATACCGCATGCATCATTTGATCCATTGTCAATTTGTTCCGGAGTAATGGTAGTTTGTCCGTTTCCATCCAACTGGACAGTAATGTCATGAGCTATTGCGTTTGGTGCAATTAAGTCATTCACTGTAACCTTGGCAGTACCGGCAGAAGAATTTCCATTTATATCTGTAACGGTTAGGGTTACAATATTTTCACCTACATTCGGGCAGTCAAATGAACTTATATCCAAACTTAAGGATTCAATACCACAATTGTCAGTTGATCCATTGTTAACATCGTTTGCCGAAATTAATACTTCTCCATTTCCATTTAACTGTACAGTAATGTCCTTTGTTGTTACAACCGGCAACACATTATCGGTTAAGTTAATAGTAATTAAAGCTTCGGCTGTAACATCAATGTTACAATCCTGGTTAGTTCCTCCATATTCAACCACATATCCGGTAATGTTGCCCCCGGCGTTGTTTGGATAGTCGTTCCAAACTCCACTGGCGTAGAAATGCGCGTAATCTTCTCCACTTCCACAATCATTTGGTTCGCCGCTGTACCAGTTGGCAAAGTTTCCGTTAATTCCGGGAGCAGTATTTGCTGAACACCAGCCAGTTTTAAATTGATTCGAGAAATGTGTCCCTGCTTCCGGTCCGGTTACCCATTTCCAAATGCCTTCCGTTTCGCTGTCGGAACCTCCGATCCAGCCTGAGCCCTGCAGTTTGGCAGATGCAAATCCGTTTTCCGCAGATGATGTAATTGTTGCAAGATATCCATGAAGTCCCTGGTAAGTTTTGGCTTCCGCTGCTATTTTCGCATCAACCCAGGTAATACCTGGAGCACTCACAAATTCATAGTAGTGACCGTTTCCTGAAAAAACAGTAGTTCCATCGTTTCTTTTTATGATATAGGAAAGAGTAACCGAATGGTTTGTATTAACCGACGGCGTATATGTATAAGTTCCGTTTCCGTTATCGGTAATTGTACCTGACGAAGGCTGACCAACAAAATCAACTTTCAGTGTTTGACCTGCAGGATCGCTATCGTTAGCAAGCAATTCAGCATTCGTGAAGGTGAAAGGTTGACACGATTCAGCATTAAATTCATCATCGTTAGCTTCAGGAACAGGTGCAGCAAGAACAGTTACAGTTGCAGTTGCCTGACTAATATTTCCGGCTTTGTCTGTCACTGTCAGGGTTACAGTATTGTCACCGATATCAGTACATGAAAATTCAGTTTTCGAAACCGTAATATTTAAAATCTCACAATTGTCCGTTGAACCATTGTTGATGTCTGATACCTGAATACTCGCGTAATTATTTATATTAAGTTGAATTGTAGCATCCTTTGCGATAGCAATCGGATTTATCTTGTCAAATCCCAAATCGCAAATACATGTGGCTGAAAAGTTATTACTGGTTCCAACGCCTTGTCCCTGGCCTCCTGCAAGAACCGGTACACCATTCTGATTGACACCACCTGAAAGTACTCCGTTTGGAGCCTGATCAGGATTCAATCCAAGAGTTCCTTCAATTGCATCGAAACAACCATCATTGTCACTGTCCGGATCAAGATAATCGGCAAGCCCGTCATTGTCAGTGTCACAATAGGTATAAAAATCAGCGCCAAATACAAAATTAACCCAGTTTTCATAGGTCAGATAATCGAACGATACACTTGAAAAAGTACCATTCATACGAACGATTGCATACCCTTCATTCCCTGTAATCTGGGTCGGTGAATTTTGTACCGTTGCTGTCGACCATAGTATTTGAACCGGATTGCTGAAATTAATTGTAACCGGCAAACCTGAATTCCCAATAGATGAAAAAACCAATACCGGGTTTGTCATCGGACTGGCAAACGACAAGGTATTCTGACTTGGATAAATGTTCTGTATGGTTGGGTTTGCATTTGGAACATTATAGGAAGACGGGAAAATTCCGTGGTTATAAATATAGGATGTTGTACTTACATTTACCGAAGAAGTATAAGTATAAGGAATTCCGTTGATAGTACCCGAAGCTGTTTTACCCGAAATAGTTGGAGGATTTGACCAATAGAAATTGGAAGTAGTACACTCACTAATATCAAGAATTCCATCGTTGTCGTCGTCAAGGTCACAGGCATTCGGCACACCATCTCCATCCGCATCGGCTCCTGAGACAGTAACAACTGCGGTCCCTGTTGAAGAATTCCCACTTAAATCGGTTACAGTAAGAGTAACCGTATTGTTACCAACGTCAGAACAGCTAAAGCTCGATTTATCAAGATTCATACTGGCAATTCCACAGGCATCGACTGATCCGTTATTAATTTGTTGAGGAGTAATTGATACAGAACCGGTCGCATCCAACTGAACAGTCAGGTTTTGAGTAACAACAGTTGGAGCCGATCCGTCAGGAACACCTGAATAAATACCGCCAGGGATACCTGTAAATCCATGAGTTACATTACTCCCCGGGAAATCATTATCAATCACCTGTAACTGGGTGCTTTGATTAAATCCATACGGAACATTTATGGTAACATTAGTTGTTATTCCGGTTGAATAATCATAGGGTCCATAAGCAACATTGGCGCCTCCCGGGTCAAGAACCATCGAGAATTTACCATCGCCTGTAATTGAACCACAGGATTGATGGCTTACGGAAACGGTAATGGCCAGTTTATCATCTGTTGGATCACATTCTGTACCGTTATTATTTCCCGGCAAAGCAACTGAATTATTCCATCCGGTAACGGGAAATGAGGTACAAACCGGAGGAGGAGGAGGAGTAAAATTACCACTTCCGCTAACCAGCAAATACCAACATGCATTGGTTGAATAAGGCTGCACATTCAGCGCCGTTCCCAAAAACGGGGTGTGAACAACTGCATAGCTCCCTCGTGCATAATTTCCTGAAACCGCAAAAACAGTGGGGCTTAATGATTCAATGCTCCCTGCAAATTCCTGTTCAAGCGGATAATTAACCCCATTGATATTAATACCGGAATTGGCAATTCCACAATCACTCAAACCGTGATAAGATTGTACATACCAGGTTAACGATCCATCAGTACTCTGATTAACACGAATCTCCCAAACATGTGCATTTACAGTTTGAGACATGAAAAACATCAAAAAAATGGCAAAGCAATAATGTAAAAATTTTCTCATATTAAAATTTTTAAAATTAAACAACCTTGAAAAGGTCAAATCATAACTACATTTTATCCATACATTAGATTAGCGCATCTGGATTTACCTTTTATTTAAATCAAAAAATAACAGGGAATCCAGCATCCAGAGTTCAGCTCAATATGAATGCAAATTACGACGTTCAATTTAAAATCAGTCTAAATAAGCATTATAAATAAGAGGCAAATTAATATGCAGAATAAAAGATATTTACATCTTTTATTATTTCCTTGTTTAGAATACACCCCCTTTTCTGAGGGGTTTTACTAAATTTTTATAAATGAAAAATGGATTGTGAACGTCAAATTTTGACCTCGGGAAGGCAACTATTAATAAAAAATAGCCAAATCGTTGTTGAAATCTGTCTTTATACATCGGCTGAACGGTGTAGCTTACTTTTTCCTGAAAAATAGCTGGCAGCGGACTTTAGCGAACGGAGGTATTTTACCTGATTTCGTGATTTAAAAATCGGCCATTCTTCACTCGTTTTTTTACCTTTGCAGAAATTTTTATACCGATGGAAAACCAGTTGCAGCTATACAATACCTTAAGCAGAAAGAAAGAAGTTTTTAAACCCATTGTTCCCGGTCGCGTGGGAATGTACGTTTGCGGGCCAACTGTTTACGGCAAGGCTCACCTTGGACATGCACGTCCGGCGATAACTTTCGATTTGCTGTTCCGGTATTTGCAACATTTAGGTTACAAAGTTCGTTACGTGCGCAATATTACCGACGTGGGCCATCTGGCAAACGATGCCGATGAAGGGGAAGACAAAATTGCAAAAAAGGCAAAACTTGACGAACTGGAACCAATGGAAGTGGTTCAAATTTACACCAACGACTACCATAAAAACATGACTTTGCTGAATGTGCTTCCGCCCAGCATTGAGCCGCGGGCCAGCGGGCATATTATTGAGCAGATTGAAACGGTGAAAAAAATACTGGCCAGTGGCTACGCATACGAAAGCAAGGGTTCGGTGTATTTTGATGTAGAGAAGTTTGCCATGGAAAATCAGTACGGGCAACTCTCCGGGCGAAAAATTGAAGACCTTATCAGCAATACCCGCGAACTGGACGGACAGGATGAAAAACATTCGTCGCTCGATTTTGCTATCTGGAAGAAAGCGCAACCCGAACATATCATGCGCTGGCCTTCGCCCTGGAGCGACGGGTTTCCGGGCTGGCACCTCGAATGTACGGCCATGAGCGCCAGATATTTGGGCGAAACATTTGACATTCACGGAGGTGGCATGGATCTGATGTTTCCGCACCACGAAGCAGAAATAGCACAGTCGAAAGCCGCAAACGGACACGACTCGGCAAACTACTGGGTGCATAACAACATGATTACTTTGAACGGACAAAAAATGGGCAAATCGCTGGGTAATGCCATTTCGCTCGACGAGTTCTTTGCCGGAACCCATCCGCTCCTCGACCAACCATACAGCCCGATGACCATCCGCTTTTTCATGTTACAGGCACATTACCGTAGCACGCTCGATTTCTCGAACGAGGCACTTCAGGCTGCCGAAAAAGGGCTGAAAAGATTGTTCGCAGCAGTAAAAACGCTATTCAGTATTGAAGCATCGGCACAATCAACGGTTACCGAACGGGTTGTCGAACTACATAAAAACTGTTTTGAGGCGATGGATGATGATTTGAACAGTCCCATTGCCATTGCCCATTTGTTCGATGGGGTGAAAATGATCAATTCGATAAAAGACGGAAAAGAGCAAATATCGAAAGCCGATCTGGATATTTTGAGGAAGCTGTATTACGTGTTTATTTTTGAAATCTTCGGTTTGTACATGGAAGAGAAAGCCGAAGCCGGAAATTCAGAAACATTAAGCAATGTTGTTGATTTGCTCCTCAACCTGAGAATGGAAGCAAAAGCCAATAAAGACTGGGCAACTTCGGACAAAATTCGGAATGAACTTACCAAACTGGGTTTCGAAATAAAAGACACCAAAGACGGTTTTAGCTGGGAACTGAAGAAGTAATTTTTACTACCTTGCAGTCATGCCAAAGCAACCTGAGATAGAACGAAATGACAACGCGCTTTTCAAGGATTTTCAAAGAGGCAGGAACGACCTTTTCGACTATTTTTTTGACAAATATTACCAGGGACTGTGTGTATATGCTTACAAAATAGTTCTATCAAGAAGTTCATCGGAAGACATTGTACAGGACTTTTTTATCAAACTATGGGAAGACCGGAAGTCCCTCAACATCGAATCCAGTGTAAAATCGTATTTCCTGCGTTCAATCCACAACCGTTGCCTTGATTTTCTGGCTCACCGGAATATCACAGAGGCCCATCGCGCATATCGACTGAACCACTTATCACAGGAAGACATCCAGGAATATCCATTGCTCGATTTTGAACTGGAACAGCGGTTGCAGAAAGCAATCGAAGCGTTACCCGACGGTATCCGCGAAACATTTATAATGAATCGGGTTGAAGGGTTGAGTTATCAGGAAATAGCCGATAAAGAGAATGTTTCAGTAAAAGCCATTGAGTACAGGATCAGTAAAGCGCTTTCGCTGCTTCGGAACCATCTTCGGGAATACTTACCCCTTGCACTTCTCCTGCACATATTTCGTTAAAAATTTTCACTTTTCTTTTTAGGGGGGTACTCTGCTTACCCGTCATTATTATGAAACGGATCACAAAAATCTGTTTCAGAAAAAAACACAGCCAATCAAGTTATTCTAAATAAGACTTTCAAGTTATGAAACGAACATGCTTGCAAAAAGCACAACTTGTCCCGACATCTCGGGAAACACAAAATGAACAAACTGCATGTGAGTTCCATCCGGTGGAATATCTTGATAAGATAGCTAAACTTGAACCAAAAGAAATTCAGAAATTTAAAAATTTGTTCGGATGAAAGAAACCCATCAGATACCGGATTTTGTTTTTTCCTGCCTCCGGAAAACGGCAACAGAGCAGGAAACATTTCTGCTGAACGAATGGCTTATAGAAGCTGACAATGCTGACCTGTATCGTCAATTGCAAAAGATCGATCAAATAAGTTCCGATTTGCATCTCTACCGTTCGTTTGATCTTGCTTCCGGTCGCCGGGAAGTACGAAAAGGCATCCGTTCAGCGAAGCAGGCAAGCCTGTTTCTCCGGATGCAACGGGTCGCCGCTATTTTATTCCTGCCTTTGATTTTGACAAGTTTATTTGTTGTCTATCAGAATAAAATGTTGAAAGACGACCTTCGCGTATCAGCAGTTCTCCAGCAGATTGACGCGCAACCAGGTACCAAAACCCATTTTTTTCTTCCCGACAGCACCGAGGTTTGGTTAAACTCGGCAAGTACCATCAAGTTTCCGTCTGTTTTTAGCGGAACAATCCGACTGGTCGAATTGGACGGGGAAGCATACTTTAAAGTATACAAGAATAAAAGGAAACCGTTTGTCGTGAAAAACGGAAGTTTTGAAGTAGAAGCGCTTGGTACTGCATTCAATCTTTGTGCATATTCCGAAGACAATAAATTCACGGCAACCCTTGAAGAAGGGAAGATCAAGGTAAATGAAAGGACGGTGAACAAGTCGTTGGTAATTAGTCCCGGGGAACAGGTACGTTTTTCAATTCAGGAAAAACAACTCAACAAATCGGACGTGGATGTTCAGGACATTATTGCCTGGAAAGATGGTCGTTTGGTTTTTGACCAGACGCCGTTCTCTGATGTGGTGCTGGCGCTGGGTCGTTGGTTTAATGCCGACATCCAACTGACGGACCAATCAATTGCCAATTACAGGTACACAGGAACGTTTACTGACGAAAGCCTGTCCCAGGTCATGGAGCTGCTCAAACTTACTGCGCCCATTGACTACTCTGCGGATAAACGGTCGATTACCGAAGGCAATAACTTCACCAAAGAACGAATACAAATACGTAAAAACTAAATCCATTAACAAACCGCCTATGAAGAACTAAACCTGATACAAACAAAAAAGGGCAGTCCGCCAACTGCCCTCCGGATCAACCGTTTGCAACGGTTAATTTTCACTTAGTTATAAATAAAAAAGTATTCAAACTTATGAAAAAAAAACGTAATCCTTCCAAGGGGAAAGAGAAACATTATCCTTGGTTTAAAATTTTAATTGCAATGAAATTAACACTTGCCCTAAGTTTGTTCCTGGTGGTTCAATCCTTTGCCATCCAGTCATACTCGCAGGAAACGACGCTGAACCTGAACCTGAAGAACGTTTCGGTAAAAGACGTATTGAGGGAGATTGAAGATCGTTCGGAGTTTTATTTCCTTTACAACGACGATCTGGTCGACGTTTCGCGCAGAGTGGATATTAATGTACGTGAAACAAAAATACAGGACATCCTGAAGCAATTGTTTTCCGGCGATGAAGTCGCATATATTATTAAAGATCGCCAGATTGTTTTGTCACCGCTTGGCGCTGAAACAAACAACCCTTTGGGTGCAGTTCAGGCAGCCAGGGCAGTTAGCGGGAAAATAACCGATTCAACAGGACAACCACTTCCGGGTGTATCGGTTGTAGTAAAAGGAACAACACAGGGAATTATTACTGATTTCGATGGAAAGTACTCTCTGAGCAATGTCCCGGCGGATGCAACGCTTGTTTTTTCGTTTGTGGGGATGAAAATGCAAGAAGTTTCGGTTACCGGAAAAACAATCATAAATGTGAAGATGGAAGAAGAAACTGTTGGCATTGAAGAAGTGGTTGCCATCGGCTATGGTACAATGAAAAAAAGTGACTTAACCGGTTCTCTTGGAAATATTACCTCAAAAGAAATTGAAGACCTTCCTAATGCCAACCTTCTTGGTGCTATTCAGGGAAGAATCTCCGGATTGACCATCAACAATACAAATTTCGCTCCGGGAGCTGATCCTGAATTTATTATTCGCGGCTATAATTCGTTATCATCAAGCAATGAACCGTTAATCATCCTTGACGGAATACCCTTTGAAGGGAGCTTTTCCGAAATAAATCCAAGCGACATCCAGTCGTTTAATGTATTGAAAGATGCTTCTTCAACAGCTATATATGGTTCAAGGGGATCAAACGGCGTTATCCTGATAACAACAAAATCAGGGAAAAACGGGAAACCTCTTATTCAATATCAGGGCTCAGTGGGAGTAAATAGTATGGCCAAAAAGATTGATGTACTTGACAGGGAAGGTTATATTAAATTGAGACAGGATATTGCAAAGATTAATGGGGCTACAGACCTCACTCCTTCCAAACTCGTCAATACAGCTGAACTTGAAGCGCTGAATAACGGAACTTCGGTCGATTGGCAGGATTTAATTACCAGAGATGCCATTCAACAGGATCATCAGTTGAGTATTTCGGGAGCTAACGAAAATGTAAATTATTATATTTCAATTGGACACCTTAATCAGGACGGGATATTGAAAGCAAGTACATATAAACGAAACACTATCCGAATCAATGGTAGTTATAAGATTACTGACTGGTTGGAATGCGGTATAAATTCTCAGCTATCTTTTGAGGATTTTGGAAAATCAGAATTACCTTATGTCGATGCTGCATTAACAATGTCCCCTTTGGCCGATGTATATAATGATGATGGAAGTTATGCGATGTACCCGATTTATCCTGATGTTTTTTTCGCCAATCCAATGGATGGACTGAATGCGGAAAGGGAAAAATTCAGGAGAAGATCAATGGTAAATCTGTATACGTTGATTAATGTACCTTTTGTTAAGGGATTAAGTTACAGGCTTAATTATGGAAATACTTTTGAGCACCAGGAATATAGTGTTTATTGGCCATCTACATCTTTTACCGGAATGCCTTTAAACGGAAGCGCTGATAGGAACAACCAAAAATTAAAGGATTGGACCCTGGAAAATATTCTGAAATACAACAGGGAATTCGGGAAACACCGTATTGACATAACAGGATTATACAGCCGTCAGCAAAATATTATTGATTATACCAATGTACATGGAGAGTCGTTTATTAACGACAATTTATCGTTTTACGGCATCGGGAATGGCAATGTGCTGACAACAGGTACATCCTATACCGAATGGTGTATGGAATCATTGATGGGAAGAATCAATTACACTTACAACAACAGGTATTTCCTGACCCTGACAGTTCGTACTGATGGTTTTTCAGGTTTCGGGGAAAATAACAAATACGGAACATTCCCTTCTGCTGCTCTTGCCTGGACCATCTCCGAAGAAGATTTTTTAAAAGATTTTAAACCCCTTGATTTCCTGAAAATACGGTTTTCATACGGCTTAAGCGGGAACCAGGCAATACCACCGTACAGGACATTATCCCGGATAGGAAGTGGCACTGATTATTATTTTAACAACAATACAGCCATTGGATTTTATCCAAGTTCAATTGGAAATGCTTCTTTGTCATGGGAAAGTACCAAGTCAATCAATGTTGGTGTTGATTTTTCATTTTTCAAAGGCAGAATTGGTGGAACTGTCGATTATTATAACAGCAAAGCTGAAGACCTTTTATTGGAGCGTCAGTTACCGACGGCTACAGGTTTTAATTCAATGTGGGACAATGTTGCGAGTACTAAAAATCAGGGAGTAGAAATTAGCTTAAACTCAGTAATAATCAATCAATCTGATTTTAAATGGAATGCAAACGTCAATTTCTCCCTTAACCGGAATAAAATTGTTCAGCTTTTTGAAGACAATCAGGATGATAGAGCGAACAGATGGTTTATTGGCTATCCGGTAAAGACAAACTTTGACTATGTGATCGATGGAGTGTGGCAAACGACCGACAATATTGCAAGTTCGCATATGCCGGACGCCAAGCCAGGGGACATAAAGTTTAAAGATGTCAAAAAAGATGGTATCTTAAATGATGACGACCGGGCTATTCAGGGAACTGAATTGCCGGATTTTTCGATAGGTATCAATAATGTTTTAACATATAAAGATTTCTCATTGTCATTCTTTATTTATACTGTACAGGGTGGAAAAAAAGGTAACGAACTTCTGGATTTTAATGAATGGCTGTCTTACCGTAGAAGTTTTATAGATTTACCATACTGGAGTCTGGATAATCCAAGCACCAAATATGCTTCGCCCATCTATTCAAATCCTTATTCAGTTGACTTTTATGAAGACCTTAGCTTTATCAGGCTTAAAAATGTTACCCTTTCTTATAATTTTAAAAAGACACTTATTGAGAAACTCAATCTTAGTTCGCTAAAAGTTTATATTTCAGGAGATAATATCCTGACAATAAGTGACTGGAGTGGCTATGACCCTGAAAATGCTACAGGTTGGTTTGAGGGATACCCTTCATCACGGTCTGTTTTATTTGGAATTAATGTAGGCTTTTGATAACGTTTAAAGAAAAATACTATGAAAAAAATAATATTCTTATCTATCATTCCTATGCTGCTTTTATTATCCTGTGATGAAAGTTTCCTGCAGGAAAAATCCAAAAGCTTTTTATCATCCGAAAATCTGTACATCAATACAGAAGGATTCGAAGCAGCATTAGCATCATTGTATTACAATCTGAGGGAGGATCGTAACGGAGAGGATGCCTTCCCTGCTTTTTTTACCGGCACTGATGTTGCCTACTCGGTTTTTTCGCATAATAGTGTAGTACCATTTCAAAATTATGGCGATGCCATTACTCCCGATATTTATCCTGTGAAATTTTGGTGGGACAGATCGTACAAAACGATAAGCTGGGCCAATAAAATCATCGAAGAAGCAGAAAATCCGGATGTGGAGTGGACAAGCGCAGATGATAAAAAACGAATCATTGGCGAAGCAAAATTTTTCAGAGCATATTACCACAATTTGTTGACCACCCTTTATGGTGATGTACCGATTGCTGATAAGTTTTATTCAGAACCCAAGCTGGACTTTGTAAGGTCTCCCCAAAAAACCATTCTGGAATTTGTCCGTGATGATTTGAAATATACTGCTGAAAATCTGCCTGCAGATGAACCCGAAATTGGAAAATTAACAAAATGGGCTGCATTGCATTTACTGTCCGAAGTTTATTTACATCTGGGTGAATATGCCAACGCTGAAACTGCTGCATTACAAATAATCAACAGTGGAAAGTTTCAATTAATGACTCAACGGTTTGGGGTCAATGCAGCTAAAGAAGGAGATGTTTTTTCTGATTTGTTTCTCGAAGGAAACCAAAATCGTACCAATGGCAACCTGGAATCAATTTTTGTCATTCAACAGGAATATGGGGTAACAGGAGGTAAAACTGTCGGTACTTACGGAGGAGATTGGTCAAGGCGTGTATTTGTAGGCTACTATCAATCTGTTAAAGGATTGCTTATTACGGATTCTTTAGGAGGAAGAGGTGTTGGCAGGACACGTCCGTTGACTAGTTGGGTAAAGTCCTATGAGGCAAACGATATAAGAGCCTCAAAATTTAATCTAAGAAAGCATTATTTCTACAATGATTCCAAAAATGTCCCTGTCGGTCATCGTCTGGGTGACATGGTTCCCTATACAACAGCATTAGATTCACAACGGAATATTTATCCCAGTACCCGGAAATGGGATTTTGGCGCTCAGAGCAGAGGTGGCGATGCATTATATCTGGGATCGGATAAAGACAGGATGAAATACCGATTAGCTGAAACCTACCTCTTTTTGGCAGAAGCTCAATATCTTCAATCCAAGAAAAGTGAGGCTGCAACAACACTAAATATTATAAGGGCGCGATCGGGTGCTAGCCAAATTAGTGCCGCTAAAGTCGATATGGACTTTATCCTTGATGAGAGGTCAAGAGAATTATTTTCTGAAGAAGACCGATTACTAACCTTACATCGGACAGGCAAGTTTTTGGAACGTACCAGGAAATTGAACTGGCAGGTTGCCGATAAAATTCGCGACAAACACGCACTTTGGCCAATCCCTCAAACAGCGATTGACTCTAACTTAGGTGCTGAATTGGGTCAAAACGAAGGGTATTAGTAAAATATTAACGCATGCAGGAAAACCATATTCTTGAGAAAGTTTTCCTGCATGCATTAGTCTTTGATTTAAAAAACAATAATCATTAACCCGATAAGACCTATTTACATACATGGCAAAGGTTTATTGTATTTTTTGTTTTTTGTTTGCCTTTGGTTTTGTCCACATCGGTTTGCAGGGACAGCCTCATCCGGACGCCTATTACCTAATACCACAAGTCAGGACTTCAATCGTTATTGACGGTAAATTAAATGATCAGGTGTGGCAACAGGCATCAGAAATTATATTAAAAGATAATGATACAGGTAGCTTCATTCAGGATACATCTGTCGTAACACGGGTGAAGTCATGTTATGACAAACTGAATTTGTACATCGCATTTACTTGTAACGACCTGGATATATGGAATACTTTCACTAAAAGAGATGCGTATTTATGGAAGGAAGAAGCTGTTGAAGTATTCATTGATACCGACGATAACCCTGCCACTTATATTGAAATTGAGATATCTCCCAACAATGTGGTTTTCGATAGTTTTATTACTGATCCCGAAGATATTGATTTTATTGAAACAGCAAAATTCGATCTGGTACACATCAAAACAGCCGTAATTGTGGACGGAACATGTAATAATCGTGAAGACACAGATTGGAGATGGACCGTCGAGATGGCTATTCCTTTTAAAGATATGATTGGCAATTATAATGAAGACTTGCCGGGGAGAAAATGGAAAATAAATTATTACCGCATTAACAGTGACAAAAATGCCTCAGGAGATTATGCGTGGTTGCCAACACATGGACGTTTTCATATCCCCTCAAAATTCGGAATTCTTGTGTTCGAATAAAAAATAAAAAATCATGATAAAGAAATATCCCCGTGGATTAATATTCGCACTTATTTATTTCATATTCAATATTTTTGCATTGAATGCTCAGACTAAAGATTTAAAACTTTTGGACTGGAAGCCCAAAAGTCAGTTGGTTGTAAAAGAAACGATGGTATTGAAACCCAAATTTCCGGTTATTGATTTTCACAACCATTTACGCAGGTTGGAGAATATGAAAACCTATCTGGAAGAAATGGATAAAGCCGGTGTAGTAAAGTGTATCGGATTGGATGGCAGGTCAAAAGACAATTTTTACATTGAACACCTTAAAGCCTGCCAAAGTGTTTCAAAGGAACGATTTCTGTTGTTTTTCATGCCCGATTTCGCACAGATCGATAATCCTGAATTCGGTAAAAAAGAAGCCGGACGGATTGAAGCAGCGGTAAAAATGGGATGTCGTGGTTTGAAAATCCCCAAAGAACTGGGATTAGAATATCATGACAAATCAGGGAAGCTTGTGCCGGTCGATGACCCCCGGATTGATCCGATTTGGGAAAAATGTGCTGAATTAGGCATTCCGGTGATGATCCACGTTACAGACCCTAAGGCATTCTTTACTCCCCTGGATGAATATAACGAGCGGTACGATGAATTGGGGGCTCATCCCGATTGGCTGTTTGTTGGCAAAGATTACCCGCCGAAAGAGGAAATCCTGGCTCAACGAAACAGGGTATTTGCGAAACATCCAAACACAATTTTTATAGGAGCACATGTGGGTGGCCTTCCTGAAGAATTGCATCAGGTTGCTATGTGGTTAGATGTTTATCCTAATTTTTACATCGACTTCTGTGCCCGCATCAGTGAACTTGGGCGTCAACCCTATACTGCCCGGCGCTTTATGATTAAATATCAGGATCGTATTCTTTTCGGAACCGATACCCCATGCAAAGCAGATGCATACCGTTTATATTACCGTTTCCTTGAAACCGACGATGAATATTTCGACCCCGCACCGGCACATCAACAACAAGGCCGCTGGATGATTTATGGATTGTACCTGCCGGATGAAGTATTGGAAAAAATTTATAACAAGAATGCTTTGAAAATAGTAAGCATGTATAAAGGGTCTCATTGAATAATCGGTTTTTTTATTTCAAACTGTATAAAATGAATTTATGAATAAAAATATTTCCTTTTTTGGAAAGCTTATCGGACTGATTTTAGTCGTTCTCTCATTTGGTTCATGCCAGCCCGACACAAATTCGCATCATGAAACGGTTGGTGGAAACTTATATACCTACCAAAATATAGAAACAAGATGGAGCAGTTTCGAAAACATCAATGCTGAAAAAGGTAAAGGCGGCCTGGAAAACAAGGGAGCAAAAGGGCATCCTTGCGGGCAAATCAGCAAGGGAGAATCGGTTGTCCTTCTATACGCCGAGGGCCCTGGACGAATTACACGCATGTGGTTTACGATTAATGACCGGTCACCAGAAATGCTGCGCTCTTTAAAAATTGAGATGTTTTGGGATGGTAGTGAAAAACCAGCAGTTTCTGCACCGTTTGGCGATTTTTTCGGAGTAGGGCCAGGCCAAAATACAGCTTTTGAAAATGAATTATTTGCCAATCCCGAGGGAGAATCATTCAACTGCTTTATCCCGATGCCGTTCAAAAAGTCGGCAAGAATCATTGTCACAAATGAAGGGAAGAAAGACCTTTTGATGCTTTTTTATGACATTAACTTCATCAAATCGGAGAACTGGAATGATGAGGATTTGTATTTCCATTGTTACTGGCACCGGGATACTGCGACTACTTTGACTAAAGACTTTGAGATTCTGCCCGAGATCAACGGAAAAGGAAGGTTTCTTGGTTCGTTTATAAATATGAATGCCAGTCCTGCTTACAAAAAAGATTGGTGGGGAGAAGGCGAAGTGAAGATGTACCTTGATGGAGATACAGATTATCCTACACTGGTAGGAACAGGGGCTGAAGACTATGTAGGAACAGGTTGGGGACTCGACAAATTTGTAACACGGTATTCCGGTTGTTTGATATCTGACAGAGAAAATCAAAGATGGGCTTTCTACCGGTATCATATTCCTGACCCTGTTTATTTTACAAGTGACTTTAAAGCTACTATTCAGCAAATTGGAGGGAATAGCAGAGAGAATGTCATGGCAATGATAAATGAAGGATTGAACCTGCTACCAATTACGTTCAGAGATTTTAATGCCAGTCGTTTCACCATGTACCACTTGCTTGATTCGGCAAATACGATAAATATTTCAAACCCTGATCTTGTGGGTCACGTCAACTATTACCGCTCGGATGATTATGCCTCAACAGCCTATTTCTATTTGAACAGGCCTGAAAATAATTTATCCATGATACAACCCATTGAAATAAGGATTTACAAATTGTAGACTGGCATTAACCCAGTAAAAATTTCAAAAGACAATTATGAATTTAAGCAATAAATTAATCAGAAGAAATCCGGAGTATCTTTCCCGGAGAGGATTTATCTCCTCCTGTACTGTCTGCGGTGCGTGTATGGCAATTTCTCCGTTATTAGTTTTTGGCAATTCAACCAATTCATCAGTCAAAGATGAAAAAATGAAGATACGGGTAATTTATTCCTTACATGCCCCTATTCAACCTAAACTCGACTGGCCTAATATCGGATTTGATTTTAATCCTTACATTGATAATTAACGCTGTATTAAAAAAACAGTTCCCTGCATTTGAGTTTATTCCGACTTTGGCAACAAGACAAGAGAATGCTGAAAGGATATCCCAAAACATTTTAAGCATACCTAGTTTTGAGAACGGGGGAGGTCATATACATGTGAAGACTTCCCCATTAGGCTTGTGAAGGTTTCACGATTACGCATGTGAGAGTCTCACATCCCGGCATGTGAAGGTCTCACAAGCGGGCATGTGAAAGTCTCCCGCCCCGGGAAGGGAAACATTCATCATTTCATGAGAAAATAATTTGGTATTTCGCGACGACGAGGCTCAGTACCTCGAAAAACTGGGGATACTCGCCCGTTCGTGATAAATTAGGACGTTAGACAGGGAAAGAGCTTGATCTCGTCTTGAGACAAGCTCTTTTTATTTATCCGGTCATTAAAGCAGAATTAAACGGAAAGCTGTCCTGCAAAAATAGTAACGCATTTTCTTCTGTGCCCTTCCCCCGATCCTGATTTCCGTAAAGTTGTAGAATCGGATTAAATTTTATTCTTTTGGTAAATTTAATCTCATAACCTGTTACGGAATGAGTTCCAACGTGTCGAACGAAGAATTTTTCATTTTGCAGAAAATGATCGAAGGCGACGAGGATGCCTTCAAATATTTCTTTGACACATATTATGACGATCTGTGTAACTTTGTTAACAGCTATCTGAGAGACCAAACGCTTTCCGAAGATATTGTCCAGAGTATTTTCATTTATTTATGGGAGAAAAAGGAATCCCTTCCGTCGGATTGTTCCGTCAAGTCATACTTGTACGCAGCATCAAAAAACAAGAGCCTGAATTATCTGCGCAACCTGAAAAATCAGAACCGGATTACCGGGGAAATTATGCCCCGGGCCGAATTATTTTCCGAGGCAGCAGACCGTTTCCTGGAATTTGAGGAATTGAAAAAAATTATTGGCAATGCCGTTGACGAACTGCCGGCACAATGCAAAACAATTTACCGTTTAAGCAGGGACGCGGGAATGACCAACCGGGAGATAGCAGAAGAACTCGGGATTTCGTCTAAAACAGTGGAGAACCAGATAACGATCGCAATCAAAAAAATAAAAGATTTTTTGCATCCTTACTACGACCAGATATTTATTCTTTTTCTTTCAAATCTGCTTTAATTCTACTTTAACAGGGATTCAGGGTAAAAAAAGGTTGATTTTTCTAATGTGTTAAAGTAGAATTAACAGATTCGCGTTAATAAGAATTTGAATAGACCTGTAAAAAAAAATGATTTTTCTTTGGGGGTACCTGGGTAGTTATGTGCTGTAAGGTTAAAACAGACATATCAACAACATGGAAAATAAAGTTCCCGTTTACAAGATCATCCGGAACATTGCATCGAAGGGTGCAGAATATGCAGACGAAACCCGGGAATGGCTGGATGGTTCCAACGAAAATAAACAGATATACCAGGATCTTCTGAACCTGTGGCAGGTCACGGGCGCTTTTCCCGGTCGTTTTCATCCTGACAGGCCGCAGGCCTGGCGAAAGGTTCAAAAACAAATCCATGCACGGGAAAGAAAATATTTCATTTACCGCAGGGTTGCACAAATCGCAGCAGCAATCGTTATTGTGTTCCTGAGTGTGTGGACAGGAACTAAAATCGATAATCTTGCACAACCAAACTATACAGAGGTCATTTCTCCCGCCGGGCAGAAAACGCGCATCATTTTGCCCGACAGTTCAACGGTCTTGCTGAACGGGGGTTCCCGGATAAGGTACAGCCAGAATTTCAGTAAACAGAACCGGAACGTTGAACTGCAAGGAGAAGGCTATTTTGATGTACGGAAAGATTTGCACAGGCAGTTTATTGTCAATACTTCCGGGCTTAACGTTAAAGTTTTTGGGACATCGTTTAATGTAAAGGCGTATGAAAACGATCCGCTTATCGAGATTGGGCTGAAAAGCGGGAGCATCGGGATTGACCGGGATAATACCGAAATAGTGCAGCTTGTTCCCGGGCAGGTGGCAACGTTCAATAAAAATGAAAAGCAACTCAATGTTGTAAAAATGAACGTTGATCTGGTTTCAGCATGGACAAGGGACGAAATGATTTTTGAAGAAAACTCGCTGGAGGAAATTGTGAAGTACATGGAACGCTGGTACGGTGTCAACATTTTGCTTGCCCCGGAATTGCAGGATGGGGAACTGCTTACTTTAAAGGTAAAAACAGAATCCCTGCAGGAACTCCTTGAAATGATAAACTTACTAAAGCCAATCGGCTATAAAGTCGACGGGAAACAAGTGATAATTACCAAACCATAAATACGTTAACTTAAAAAATAAATACATCGTGAAAAAAAGGACGAAACATTAGAATCCCGCAACAAAGGCAAAAAGGCTTACCCGGAGGGCAAACCTTTTCTCAAACAAAATTTATTAACTCAGCCGGAAGGAAAAAAGGTTACCGACATAACCTTGATCCAATAGAGGCTGAATAACATTACAAAACTATGAAAAAAAACGGTAGTTCGGATGGGCCATGGAATTATCAATCCATCCGTAGAAAATTAATTTTGAGAATGAAACTAGTTGGAATACTGATTTGTATTGTAGGGCTAACCGCGAGCTATGCTTCGGTTTACAGCCAGCAGACCAGACTGAACCTGAACGTAAAGAATACGACGGTGAAAGATGTCCTGAAGCAGATTGAAGATCAGTCGGAATATTCTTTTATGTACAATGCCAGCAAAATTGATGTATATCGTGAAATTGACCTCACGGTAGAAAAAGGCTCTGTTGAAGATATTCTGAAAATGATCTTTGCAGGCGAAGATGTATCGTACCGCATCATGGACCGGCATATCATAATTTCCCTGAATTCAGAATCAAAGGGAACCGAATCAGCCCGACAGAACCTGACCGTTTCCGGAAAAGTGACCGATTCAACCGGCGCCCCGCTTCCGGGAGTTACCATTGTGGTTAAGAGTACAACCAATGGAATAATCACCGATTTTGAGGGGAAATATTCGCTGACCGGCGTTCCCGGCGATGCAACACTGGTGTTTTCGTTTGTGGGCATGAAACCGCAGGAGATTTCAGTTGCAGGTAAGTCGTCCGTAAATGTGATGATGGAAGAGGAAAGTATTGGAATTGAAGAGGTAGTGGCCGTAGGATATGGAACAATGAAGAAAAGTGATTTGACCGGGTCTGCTGTTTCTGCGAATATTGAAGCTTTTAGGGAATCCGCCAATGTTAGTATCCTGCAATCGTTACAGGGATCAGTTCCCGGTGTGCAAATCGGACAAACAAACCAAGCGGGAGAAGAAGCTTCTATATCCATAAGAGGAGTGAACACTATAAGCGGAAATACCTCCCCATTAATTGTGGTAGATGGTATTATTTACAATGGAAGAATTGCAGATTTAAATCCTTCCGATATACAATCGGTTGATATTTTAAAAGATGCCAGTAGTAAGGCAATTTATGGGGCACAAGCAGCTAATGGGGTAATTATTATAACAACCAAAGGTGGTAAAATTGCACAAAAACCAACAATCAGCTATTCAGGATCAGTCTCTATGCAAACACCAACAGTCAAAGCGAGATTACTTAACCGAGATGAGGTGCTGCAAAAAATAAGAGATGTAAATTACCGGAAGGCATATCTGGCCCCAGATTATACCCAATCCGATTCTGAATGGGACTTTAGTAAATCTGAATTACTACCAGAATTACAGAATGGTATAGAAAAAGGTACTGACTTTGATTGGTGGGATGCAGTAACGTCTCCAGGGTATATACAAGATCATTTGCTTAGTGTTTCCGGAGGATCAGAATTAACTACCTATTACTTTTCCGGAGGTCATACAGAACAAAAAGGATTTGTAATAAATGATAATTACAAAAGGACATCTTTAAGAATAAATATTGAAACAAAGATTACCAACTGGTTGACTGTTGGAGCCAACACATTTGGTTCTTTTACTGATTTTTCAGGAGACTATCCAACAATAGATGGTTTAGCAAGAGCAACTTCACCTCTTGTGTCACCAAAAGACGAAAACGGAGAATTTATTGTTAATCCATTGGGTGATTCACAAGTTAACATTTTCTTGGACGCCCAATCAATTGACCGGGACTTGAAAAACAGAATTTCAGGAATTTTTTATGGAATTATAAAAATCCCTAAAATTGATGGACTAACTTACCGGATAAATTATAGCAATAATCTCAATTGGTTCTCCACAGCAAATAGTAATGAATATTCTGCCGGGTTAACCGGTGCAGCCAGCAAAATATATGCATCCAGGCTGGATGTAATGCTTGACAACATCTTGAATTATGAAAAGCAATTAAACGATCATGGGATAAAAGCTACGCTTGTTTCAGGTTATAGTAACAGTGAATATGATCGGACTTATGCCAGTGGAGAAAATATACCGAACTTAAACCTGTCATACAACAGCCTTGAACAGGCCATTATACAGGAAATTTCATCTGACGCATGGAAAGAGACAGCGATTTATCAAATGGGAAGAATAAATTACAATTATAAAAACCGGTATTTAGCTACTGCAACTATACGCCGTGATGGATTTAGCGGATTTGCAAAAAAGAATAAGTTTGCCTTATTTCCCTCATTTGGTTTAGGATGGGTTTTGTCGGATGAACCTTTTTTTAAGATCCCAAAAATCGATTACATAAAATTACGGGCAAGTTACGGGCAGAACGGAAATCAGACCTCCCGTTACAGTTCCCTCGCCCGCATTTCTGCCGATGATGGCTCTAAATATGTATATGGTGACGGGGCTTCTACTTCACTGGGACAGTCGGTAGCTTCTTTGGCAAACAATAACCTTTCCTGGGAGAAAACAGCAGGGGTGAACTCAGGTATCGACTTTGGAATTTTAGGTAACCGGATTAGTGGTAATATTGAGTATTACAAAACAATTACCACTGACTTGCTTTGGAACATGTCGTTACCGGAGATGACGGGTTTTTCTAAGATTACAACCAACCTCGGAAAAATTGCCAATTCCGGATTCGAATTCTCAATCAAAACAAAACTCGTAAAATCACAAAATTTTAGCTGGGATTTTGATGTGAATTTTTCTACCAACAAAAATAAAATTATCAGTTTGTTAGGAGATGATAACAATGGAGACGGAAAAGAAGATGATTTAATAGCAAGTGGATTGTTTATAGGGAAATCACTCGGCGCTGTTTATAATTATGAAATTGATGGAATTTGGCAATTGGATGATGATATTCTTACCGGATACTATCCGGGGACATACAGAATCGTTGATCAGGAGGTCAATGGTGAAGCTGATGGCGTAATTTCCGCTGATAACGATAGAAAAATTCTCGGCAGAACAGAACCAGCATATCGATTTGGTATCCAAAATACTTTAAAATACAAAGATTTTACTTTACGCTTTTTTATCAACTCAATACAGGGAGGGAAAGATGGTTATCTTGGTGCCAATCATCCAAGTGGAGTTGCAAATACTTCTGGAACAGCACAAAACTCCAACTGGTACACATTTTACGACTATTGGTCTCCTTCCAATCCAAATGGGAAATATCCTATAATGTGGGAACAGGCAAAAATCACTCCTCAAAAATATTATTCCAGGAACTTTGTCCGGCTGCAAGATATTTCGTTAGCTTATCAATTAAATCAATCATTTGCAAAAAAGATTGGTGTTGACGGAGCGAAAATATATTTGAGCGGAAAAAATATACTGACCATTACTCAATGGGACGGTTGGGATCCTGAAACAGGGCAGGGAATACAAAACACTGATGCGTTTCCTGTAATGAAAACATATACGTTAGGAATTGAAATCTCTTTTTAACCTTTAAAAATCTAAAAAATGAAAAATATCACAAAAACAATAAAATATGGATTATTCTGTTTCCTGTTCATTTTAAATTTTTCGTGTAACGAACAGAGATTTCTTGAGGAGGATCCGCTGGATTTTTATAGTCTTGATAATTCTTACATAACTTCTGATAATTTCGAAAGCGCTTTGACTGATTTGTATGCAAGGGTACGTAAAATTCATTTTGCAAACAGCCAGTATTCATTTTCCCATCTGCTAGCGACCGATATTGCAAAACATGCGAGGGGAACTTCAGACCGATTCGGCGATTATGATGTATGGATGGTTCCAACTAATGCTATGGTTAAGTATCATTGGGTTGAATGGTACAAAGTTATTTCTAATGCAAACACTATTATTTCAAGACTTGATAATTCCAAATTAACAAACGAACAAAAATCAGCAGTGGCTGCTGAAGCAAAATTTTTCAGGGCGTTTGCATATAGATATCTGGTCTATCTTTATGGCGGGGTGCCTTTGATCCTGGAAGAAGTAACTTCTCCTCGGATCAACTATACAAGAGCTACGAAAGAAGAGACACTTAATCAAATTGTTATGGACTTGACAGAAGCTACTAAAAATCTTCCTTCAAATGACAAAGTAAAGGACGGAAAAGTATCAAATATAGTTGCCAGTCATTATTTGGCCGAAACCTATATCTCTTTACAAAAATACGACGAAGCAATCGTTGCTGCTTCAACTGTCATTGACGATCCAAATACTTCATTAATGACATCAAGATTTGGTACAAGGGCAAACGAAGCCCCTTGGGATGATTTTCTGGACTTTAAATCACAAGGAGATGTATTCTGGGATTTATTTCAACCAAGAAACCAGAACCGAAGCAGCGGAAACAAGGAAGCCTTGTGGGTTGCTCAAATGGAAGTTGATGTCCCTGGCGGTTATTTAATAACAACAGCAGCTTCAAATAACCGACTCGAACAATGGGCTGGTCCGGTACACTATCAAACTTACAAAGACCCGGATGGGAAAGAAGGTATGGGCGAACTTGGACGATCTAACTACAATACAGGAGGAAGAGGTAATTCTTTCTTAATGAACACAGACTTCTGGATATATACATTGTGGGAAAGTGACTGGAACAATGATATCCGAAACGCTCCTCACAACATTATTCGCGACACCAAATACACTAATGTAAATTCAGCCTGGTATGATTCAAGTGCCGTAAAATACCCAAGTCCAACTTGGCTCAATCAAAAATGGCGGTGGTATCCTTGGCCTTCCAAAATTACTACTCCGCAAACACACCCCGATAATATATATCAAGATAAAGAAAATAGGTTTTTAAAAGCTATAGCAGGGACTACATACAAGGATATGTATTATTTACGACTAGCTGAAACCTATTTGCTAAGAGCCGAAGCATATTTGGGAAAAGGAGATAAATTAAATGCAGCGAGTAACATCAATGTTGTTAGGGAAAGGTCTCATGCATCCCCGATCTCTTCAAACGAAGTCACTTTAGATTATATTTTAGATGAACGGGCAAGAGAATTGGTCTACGAAGAACAACGCCGTATAACTCTTTGCAGAACAGGAAAATTGGTAGAGCGAGTACGTAAATACAATGATTTAAATAGTGACGAAATCAAGGATTTTCATAATTTGTGGCCAATTCCACAGACAGAGATCGAAGCTAATAAAGATGTTGTAATTGAACAAAATCCCGGTTATTGATAGTTTTAGTAAATAATGGTGAAAGAAAATTTTCTTTCACCATTTAATCTTTATTTGTCCATTTAAGTCATGTTTAAGAAAATAGCATTTATCATTAGTATTTTTTGTGTATTCAACTCATGTGGCAGAGATAATACAAAAAGTAAATTCCTGTCAATAACAAAAAATATAGAAGGAAAAACCATTAAAATAACCAAAGTAGCTGAAGGAAAAGTAATACACCGCTTTTTCGACACATCGCCAATCAGTCCTTCTGGCAAATATTTAGCTTTGTTTCGTTTCCCATCCGAGACCAGTTCACCGAAACCAGGTGAAAAGGGTGAGATAATACTAATAAATCTTGAAACAGGCGACGAAAAAACGGTCGGCTACTCGCGCGGGTTTGAAATGCAATTGGGAGCCAACGTTCAATGGGGATCGTCTGATGAAGAACTATTTTTTAACGATGTGGATACCACTGACTGGTCAGCCTTTGCTGTACTTATGAATCCATTGACAGGAGAAATCCGGAAAATGGAAGGAACCGTTTTTATGACATCCTTAGATGGTAAAAAACTAGCCAGTTATAACCTTAAGAGCTCAAGGTTTGCACAGGTCGGTTATGGGGTTGTTGTTCCTGACCAATACGCCAGACGAAACATAGGTGTAGTTGATTCTGACGGCATATTTGTAACCGATGTAGCAAGCGGAAAATGCCATATGATTGTTTCAATCCGCGACATCTACGAAAAAACCACTCCTTCCATAAAAATTTCAAATCCTGATGAATATGAATACTATTGTTTCCAGGTAAAATGGAATCCACAGACTGACAAACTGTTAACAACCATTCAATGGGCTCCTGTAACCGGAGGGAACAGAAGAAGGGCAGTAATTACGATGAATCCTGACGGGACTGACCTAAGAACAGCAATTACGCCAGAACTATGGTCGAATGGTGGGCACCATGTTAACTGGACTCCTGATGGAAGGCATTTATCGATGAACTTGAACATAGATAAAAAACCTGGGTTGGAAATTATTACAGTAAAATATGATGGAAGCGATATGAAGACGATATATTCTCCTGGCTCAGGACACCCTTCTTTGAATCCATCGGGGCTGCAATACATTATTACCGATGCTTATCCGGGTGAGAATATCGGGAACAATAGTGGAAAAGGTGTGGTGCCCATCCGTTTAATCAACATAAGCAGCCAGACCGAAATAATCGTGGATAATGTATTTCTATCATCTCAGGTGGGCGAATTCAGAATAGATGCACATCCGGCGTGGGATCGTCATGGTAAAAAAATAATATATAATGGTTTTGAAAAGAAAACAAGATGTGTTTTCGTAGCTACTCTTGATAATTTTATCATAAAAAATGAATAAACGACGCTCCTGTTGTTGATATGTTTACTTTGAAATGGAAATTATCAAACTCGAAAATGGCAAAACTGGTACCTGGGCGAAAAAAACTAAATATAAAACGACTGCAAAATAAAATAGAAGTAACCTTGGTGTAGTTACAAAAAATATAGAAAATTATCATAAATAATGAAACTAAAATAATGTTGACATGAATAAACTATTTTTAACCACAGTAATTTTTCTATTTACAATAAATAATGTATTTCCCCAATTTATAGACATATCGGAAAACAGGGTGAAAACTTATCTTGACATCCCGTTCGAACGAATTGGCGCAATCAACCCGAAGCATGTGAGTGAAATCGAAGCGTCGAACTGGACCATCGGCTGCGAAGTACTTGACCGTGATTATGCCAGCTTCGACTCGTACAAAGAATATTTACCTGTTTTAGGAATCAAGAAGATCAGGTTGCAGGGAGGCTGGGCAAGAACCGAAAAACAAAAAGGTATTTATGACTGGACATGGTTAGACCACATTATTGATTATGCTTTGGCAAATGGGTTAAAGCCATGGTTACAAACAAGCTATGGAAATCCGGTTTACAATAGCGGCGGAATGGATCTGGGAGGAAGCATACCCATAACAGAAGAAGCATTGAAAGGTTGGGATAGCTGGGTAGAAGCAATGGTCACCCGTTATAAAAATAAAGTGACCGAATGGGAAATGTGGAACGAACCCGATGGGCACAAAGAAAATACACCTGAGCGCGTTGCTGAATTTAATATACGCACATCTGAGATCATTAAACGAATACAACCTCATGCCGAAATTGCCGGACTGGTTATGGCCTCAGGAAGCAACGTCAATTATATGGATCGGTATATGAAAGTTCTTTCAGAAAGAAATAAACTTGGCCTTTTCAAATGGATCGTTTACCACGGATACACCATGAACCCCGACGACAATTATAAAGGACAGACAAAACTCGATTCTGTACTTCGAATATATTCTTCTGAATTAAAACTCCGGCAGGGTGAGAATGGTGCACCAAGCGCTTACTGTCCAGGGTTTGCATTGTCGAAATACAACTGGACTGAAATTTCCCAGGCCAAATGGGATGCCCGCAGAATGCTGGGCGATTTGGGGCGCGATATTGAATCGTCGGTTTTTTGTATTATCGACATGTATTACAAAAGTAATAAAATACTAAATGTAAAAGGGTTAATCCAGTCCGACATTACATTAAAAGCTCTTCGGCCTAAAATTGCTTTTTACACCGTTCAGAATATTGCCTCGGTTTTTGACAATAAACTGGAACGAATGGCTGATTTTAAATATAAAGTGGAAGCCACAGAATCAATTTCTGTTTTTGGATACTGTAATAAAACTTCGGGCAAACAGCTTGTAACGCTTTGGCTGGATGGGAATATTCCGAATAATACCTTCGAAACGCAGATGGTTGAGCTCACCATTGAAAATGGTAATTTTAAAAAGCCTGTTTGGGTTGATCTGTTTTCGGGACGGATTTATGAAATACCAAAAGCAAACTGGGTCAGAAACGGAACAAATTACGAATTCAAAATACCTGTTTACGATAGTCCTGTGCTGATTGCCGATCAATCGTTGATGGTCATCGAAAAAAATAAATAATATCCGTTTCAAATTCTTTATAACTAATTCTCGTTATCTGACCCGTATGTTTTTATTTAAAAATCGCATCAATTCTTTTGATAATTTCTATTTCCTATAGAAATCGTCCAACATTGAAGAAGTAAACAAAGCGGTTGCCGCTTTCTCAATAAGCTGTTTTTCTTGTTGGATCAATCCCTATACCAGCCTGCAAGAATGCACGTGAACAAAGTCAAGTCTTGAGTATAGGATCATCGAACCATCATCGAATCATCATCGAATCATCATCGAACGATGAACTCAATAGAAAATCCCTATCTGATATTTACCAGGGTCTTCTTGTGCCGCAGAAATTTATTTTGTCCGATTTCCTTCAATAAACACACTTGTAAAGCTTAAATTTGCACACATACCTACGTCATAAATTTTTTAAAAATGATTTGAAAACACCTGCCGATACATAGCAAAAACCAAATCATTATTTTTGGTACTTTTGCCTCGAATAAACGGGGCATGGGGAAAAGTGAAAACATACAGTTCGTATTGAATGACGTGGGCTCCTATGGCAAATTTTTCACTGAGAATTATCACACTGCCTGTTTGGTAGCCAGCCGATATCTTCACGATAATCAGGAAATTGAAGACATCGTTCAGGAGGTATTTGTAAAAATATGGGAAAAACGAAAGGCGATAAAAATTCAAAGTAACCTTAAAAATTACCTGTTTAATTCAGTTAAAAACACCTGTATAAATCATGTGCAGCGCAAAAAGGAAATAATCGCCGGATTCGATCAGGCCGGTTTGCAGCAGTGGGAAAACGAAGCAGGGGATCAGTTTATTTCCGAAGAATTTGCTTCAAAAATCAACCAGGCCATCGAAACATTGCCTCCGCAGTGTAAAAAGATTTTTCTTCTGGCTTTTGTCGACGATCTGAGTTACCAGGAAACTGCCGATGCACTCGGGCTTTCGAAAAATACAGTTAAAACCCAGATGGGAATTGCATACAAACTACTCAGGGAAAAGCTCCGCGATTCATTCTTCAGCTTGGTTCTGATCTTTTTCAGAAAAGCATAAAATTTTAATTTCAGAAAAAATTTCATTCTCACTTCACCCTTTCTTTCCGTTTTTGTGTCACTAACAATGTAGAACACAAACTATGGAAAATCAGAAAAAATGGGAACAGATGGCTGCAGAACTTCACGGAGAATTGCAGGAATCATCCGGAGAACAAAATCAGGATGAAGACATTCGGATTGAAAAGGCGCTGGAACGTATCCATGCTTCCGGAAAGGATGTGAAGAAAATACGGGAATTTCAACCTTCGGAGATCGTCTGGGATAAACTGAAAGGAAAACTTGGACGAAACATCCGCATAAAAGAATGGCTCAAATATGCAGCGGTGGCGGCAATTGCAATTTCCATCACAATACTGGCAGATTATTTGGTCGGAAACAACACATCGGAAAATCAGTATGCCTCGGTTTCAAGTCCGGTCGGGCAAATTACCAACCTTACCCTGTTCGATGGCACCAACGTTTGGCTGAATGCCGGCTCTACCCTGAAATACAAAAAATCGTTCAACCAGTCGGACCGGGAAGTTTATCTCGACGGAGAAGCCTTGTTTGACGTGGCGAAAGATAAAACCCGGTCGTTCATTGTAAATGCAGGGAAGGCCATAATAAAGGTTCACGGAACCATCTTCGATGTTAAAGCGTATTTGAATATGTCAACGGTGGAAACCGTTCTGATTGAAGGCAGCGTGGAATTTATAAGAAATGGAAATTCAGTTTATATGAATCCCGGCGAACATTTGATTTGTTCTTCAGGAACGGGAAAATTTACCAAATCGGAAATCAACACGGCTGAATATACGGCATGGAAAGGCGGAAAGATCTATTACAGCGATAAACCTCTTTATGATCTGGCGTTACAACTGGAACGCTGGTATGAAGTGAAATTCCGGTTCGATTCTGAAGAGTTGAAGAATTACCGGTTTACCGGGGTTATCAACAAGGATAACTCGCTGGATTATACTTTGGATATCATTGAAGAAATCAATAAAGTTGAATTTAAAACCAACCAGGAGGAAATTGTAATAATGGCATCAAAATAAAAACCGGAAAATGCGTCAACATTTTCCGGTTCGAATGAATTCAACTTCCGAGCTGACAACAAGGGAGTTGACAAGTTTAACACTCAAATACAAACTTATGAAAAAAAAACAAATTAGGCCGTTCAATCGGCTGAGGTATTTTACACCTAAACTGTTTTTGTGTATGAAACTGACAATCTTTCTACTATTAATTGGAGTGCTGGGAGCAACGGCAAACTCGTATTCGCAGCAAAGCCGTTTCGACCTGCGCCATGCGGATGTAACAATCAAAGAGGTTTTTGAGGAAATCAGCTTGATGAGCGATTTCGAGTTTTTTTACAGTAACGACGACATTAACGTGAACGAAAAAGTGGCCGTCAATGTAAAAAACGGGTCGATAGAAGAAATTCTGGACCAGATTTTAGACGTTGAAACCTTGAAATACAAGGTGATGAACAGCGCAGTGATCATTTCCCGCCGGGATGTCAAGGGATGGGATTCGCCGGTAGCGCAACAACAAAAAAGCATGTCCGGTACAGTAACCGATTCATCGGGGCAGCCGCTGCCGGGTGTTTCGGTGGTGGTGAAAGGTACAACTACCGGAACCATTACCGATTTTGACGGGAAGTACACACTCGCCAATGTCCCGGCTGATGCTACGTTGGTATATTCGTTCGTGGGGATGAGGGCGCAGGAAATTACAGTGACTGGGAAAACAACAGTAAATGTGGTTATGGAAGAAGAAACCATTGGTATTGAAGAGGTGGTTGCAATTGGTTATGGTACACAGAAAAAGGTAAACTTAACCGGTGCTATTGAAGCAGTGGGACGTGAAGTATTCGAAAACCGCTCCACGTCTAATACGACACAGGCCTTGCAAGGAGCCATACCCAACCTGAATATCTCATTGGAAGACGGGAAGCCCACACGTTCGGCTTCATATAATGTACGTGGTAAAACATCCATAGGACAGGGAGGTAGTGCGCTGATTTTGATCGATGGCGTTGAAGGCAACCCTTCTTTTCTGAACCCCAACGACATTGAAAGCGTAACTGTACTAAAAGATGCTGCTTCTGCGGCTATTTACGGCGCAAGAGGTTCTTTTGGTGTCGTGTTGATTACGACAAAACGGCCACAGAAAGGCAGAACAACAGTCAATTATACCGGCAATTATTCTATTCAATCGCTGGCCAAAGAACCTGAATTTGTAACTGATGCTGTTACCTGGGTCGAACATTTCAGGGCATCCTATTATAATCGCCAGGGAACGGTTCCGACCTCTATCAACAACAATACACAATATTATAGTGATGAGTGGCTGGAGCGGTTGAAAGCATGGAAAGCATCAGGTGAAGGCCCAAAAACAGAAATATTACCTAATGGAAATTACGAATATTATAGCAACACAGACTGGATGGGGCTACTTTTTAAGGACCATACGTTTGCACAAGACCACAATGTGGCCATTTCGGGTGGCAGCGAGAAGTCTGATTTCTATGTATCGGCACGTTTATACGATTTTGGAGGCATGTATAATTTCGATCCTGATACGTACCATTCGTACAACTTCAGGGCAAAAGGATCTTTGCAGGCATACAAATGGCTGAAGCTTACCAACAACATGGAATTTGCCAATGATGACTATCACATGCCCTTCTCGGCACAGGGACGGAGCGCTAACGTTCAGCGATACATCGAAGTAAACGCTTTCCCAAGTTTACCGATGTATAATCCGGATGGAACCTACACCCGCGGGGGCGCTGCTACTCTGGGCGCTTTTGTTGACGGGAATAACTATCAGGATAACAAAAGGAATCTGTTTAAAAATACGGTAGGGTTTAATACAAACTTTTTTGGCAATACTTTCCGTGTTAACGGAGACTACACCTTCCGTTACGATGGACGTGATTTTTTCTTTAAAAGAGTAAAAGTTCCATATTACCAGAATTCAAAAGCAACAAACCCATCCTATATGGGCGACGCCAATGGTATTATCTATGAATGGATGGGACATACAGTCTATACTGCCTCAAACTTATATGCTGAATATGAAAAAACTTTCGCCCAGAAACATTATGTGAAAGCGATGGTAGGTTGGAACTACGAAACCTCTTCCTACAAAGCGAACAGCATTGAACGTAACTCGCTGTTGCTCGAAAGCGCTGAAAGCGTCCAGTTAGCGACAGGCACATCGATCATTCCGGGGGCAAGCGTTACACGATGGAAAACCACGGGAACTTTCTTCCGGTTGAACTATGGTTATAAAGACCGCTATTTGGTGGAAGTAAACGGGAGATATGACGGTTCGTCCCGCTTCCCGACAAATCAGCAATGGGGTTTCTTCCCATCTGTTTCAGGAGGATGGAGGCTGTCTGAAGAACCTTTCTGGAATGTGGACAAAAACATTTTATCAGATATCAAATTTCGTGCTTCCTACGGTTCACTGGGCAATGGCAACATACCTCCGTATCAGTTCCTTGAGTTATTGAGCATCAGTACTTCGGGGCGCGTACTGGATGGAGTTCTGGGCAAAAAGACCAATGCACCGGCTCCTATTCCCGACGGACTTACCTGGGAGAAGGCTACCACCACCGACGTTGGGCTTGATTTCGGAATGTTGAAAGGAAAACTTCGTTTTACCGGCGATTATTATGTACGGAAAACGACCGATATGTATGTGCCCGGACCTACTTTGCCTGATATTTTCGGCGCCACTTCTCCCAAAGGTAACTATGCCGATATGACCACGAATGGATTTGAAGTCACGTTGTCATGGGAGGATCAGTTTACACTTGCCAATAAACCGTTTCGTTTTCAGGTACGCGGTACCCTCTATGATTATGTGTCGAAAATCGACAAGTACAACAATCCCACCAAAAAGATTAGCGATTACTATAACGGAAAGATCATCGGTGAGCTATGGGGTTTCGAGACAGATGGACTGTTTCAGGAAGATCCTGCACCGGGCGAATACATCAATACTATTTTTAATGCCTCTGCCGATGCCGTATGGCGTGCAGGCGACCTGAAGATTCGCAACCGCGACGGGAGCGCCGACAATATGATCACGAAAGGCGAACAAACAGTCGATAACCCGGGCGACATGGCCATCATCGGCAATACAGAGCCCCGCTATCAGTATAGCTTTACCTTGGGCGCCGAATGGAATGGTTTCTTCTTTTCCGCCTTCTTCCACGGAGTAGGTAAACAGGACTGGTATCCGGGTTCAGAAACTGCTTTTTGGGGTATGTATAACCGGGGATACAATCAGATGCCTGCCTGGCACCTCGGTAATTATTGGACAGAAGACAATCGCGATGCTTATCTGCCACGGTATGCCCAGTACAACGGGGCTCTCGGATATTCAAATTATGTTCCCAACGATCGCTATCTCCAAAAAGTGTCTTTTTTACGGCTGAAAAACCTGCAAATAGGATATTCGCTGCCTAATACTTTGATATCTAAAGTTGGTATGAAGGATGCCCGTATCTATCTCAGTGGCGAAAATCTTGCCAGTTGGTCGCCGTTGTATAAAGTAGCCAAAAACTTTATGGATGTGTCGACAGCAACCGGTAATTCCGATTCGGACCTCAATAGTAGTTACAATCAGGGGGATGGTAACAGTTATCCGTTGCTGAAAACAATTTCGTTTGGTATCTCGCTCACCTACTAATCTTTAAAACAGAAGAATATGAAACGAGTCAGGAGTGCCATACCTCTCATTCAAGTGGATAATTATTATGACGAGTTCCATGCGTTGAAAAATTTAGTTGAAAAGCTGACAATGATACGCAAATTGCACAAACTTAATTTGAAAAAATAAACACATGAAAAAGTATATATTAGTTATTTTAGCAATAGGTTTCCTATTTTCCGGCTGCGAAATGGACGAACCGGCTGTTACCTCTACGGATAAGGGAGCCATATTCGGTTCAGCGGAAGGGCTGAGTGCTTATTCGATGTCGTTTTACGATATGTTTCTTAGTGCCTCCGATCAGGCGATAGTCGAACAATCGCTGGTCGATTACGGGGCTACCAATACGCTCAGTGGATTTACGTTACTTAATTCGTTCAGCGAAAATAATTCATCAGGCTGGAGTTGGTCTGATTTGCGCAATATCAATTATTTTATCGTTAATTGTACTGATCCTGCCGTTCCTGAAAGTGTCAGGAACAACTATATCGGCCTTGCCCGTTTTTTTCGTGCATGGTTTTACTATGATAAAATAAGGCGGTTTGGCGATGTTCCGTGGGTAGATCATCCATTGAACCCGGATGAGGAAGCAATATTGTATGGTTCCCGAGACTCGCGCGAACTGGTAATGGAAAAAGTATATGAAGACCTGATGTTTGCCGCCCAGAACATCACCCGCACTGCTGATGCCACGCAATGTACACTGATAACGAAATGGGTTGCATACGCGTTTGCTTCGCGTGTCTGCCTGTTCGAAGGAACTTTCCGTAAGTATCACAACCTGACCCTTACAACGTCTGCTGCTACATGGCTGAAACGGTCAGAGGACGCGGCGAACGAAGTGATGAAACAATCCGGCAAATCGTTAAACAACAATTATCGCGCGTTGTTTACCAGCGACAATCCTCCTACTTCAGAGACGTTGCTGGCTATTGCTTCAAGCGCTACCCTGGGGGTAAAACACAATGCCAACTGGCGGTGGACTTCGGAAACTTATGGAACAGGCTTGAACCTGATTCGTCCTTTTATCTGCACCTACCTGCAAAAAGACGGGACTCCTTACACCAACCGTGCAGGCTGGCAGTATGAGGATTTCTATCAGGAATTTCAGAACCGTGATACCCGGTTGAACGCAACGCTCCGTTATCCGGGGTATATGCGCGAAGGAAAGCTTACCTTACCGGTATATAGCGGGTATGCCCGCCTGGGTTACCAACCGATTAAACTTTGCGTTGATGCTACGATAGGCGATAGTCAGACCGAAAGCACCCATGCCATACAGTTGGTCCGCTTCGGCGAAGTATTACTTAATTATGCTGAAGCGAAAGCCGAACAGGGTACGCTTACCGATGCAGACTGGGCTGCTACCATCGGAAAACTAAGGGCACGTGGAGGTATCACCGGAGGGCTTACCACAAAACCGACAGTGGCCGATCAATATATGAAAGACACCTACTTCCCCGGCATCAGCGATCCGGTGATATTGGAAATCCGCCGTGAGCGTGCTGTCGAATTGATGTTCGAAGGGTTCCGTTTTGATGACCTGCGGCGCTGGAAATGTGGCGATCTGTTCAAAAAGAGCTGGACGGGCATGTACATATCCGGAGTTAATAAACCTCTTGATGTCGATCATAATAACACCCATGACGTAATTTACTATACTGATAATGCAGGGTTGGCAGCCGCAGTGGCTCTTTCAAACAATGCAAACCCGTATAAAGTAAAAGTAAGTACCGATCCTGCAGCGACAATTATTCAGGTACATGCCGCTGGAAACGGCACAGGTTATTATCTGGCATGGTACACAAACAACGACTCCAAAAAGGTATGGGGCCCGAAGCAGTACTTCTATCCCATTCCGGTTGGTGCGCTGAATAATAACCCGCAACTTGTACAGAATAAAGGTTGGGAGAATGGCGCTACGAATGATGGAAATTAATCTGCAATAATTTAAAAAAATAAAAAGGTTACTCAAAAAGAGGCTGTCCAAAAAGTTCTAAAATCCGCAACTCGCGTCACCCTGAATTTATTTCAGGGTCTGATTATATTAGAAAGATGAGATCCCGAAACAAGTTCGGGATGACTTGACTTCAGACTTTTTGGACAGCCTCTTCACAGAGTTTTGCACAAAGGGCACAGAAAAGCAGACTGGTTTCAAGCAAATTAAAAAAATAATTACGGCATTAAAAATGCCCGAAAGAAAACACAAAAGATGGGAAATAGTATATGGTCAAAGTGGTATAAAATAACCGGTTTGCTTATTTTGTGTTGTTTCTTGCTTACTTCCGGTGAAAGCAATGCACAAACAACCCCTTTTCGTTTAAAAATAATGAGTTTTAATGTATGTCGGTCGGGCGAACTGACCCACTATTCGGTTGTTCCCTTTGCGAACCTGATCCAACAATATCAACCCGACATCATTGCCTTACAGGAGCTGGATTACAAGACAACACGAAATACAGGTATCGACTTTGCAACAAAATTAGGCGCTGCCTTGGGCATGTTCCCGGTTTTCGGAAGGACGATTTTCTATCAAGGAGGCGAGTATGGCATAGCAGTGCTTTCAAAATATCCCTTTTTGTCGGTAAAAACCGAACCATTGCCAAGTCCCGCCGGGACAAAAGAACAGAGAGCTGTTCTGATTACCGAAATCCGGCTTCCTTCCGGTCAGGATATCCGGTTTGCCAGCACCCATCTCGACCATTCCACCGATGCAATAGGTTCGGTGATGGCCAGTGCGCTAAATACCTTTCTTCTGAAAGATGATACACCAACTATTGTCGGGGGCGATTTTAATGCGAAACCGGAAACAGGTACCATCGCTAACGAAATGCAGCAATGGAAACGGTTTTGTAACAACGATCCGACTTCTCCAAACGACCCGACCAGCAAAATTGATTACCTGTTTGGCTATCCGAAAGAAAAATGCAGGACGATCAGTTATCAGGTTATTGCCCGGACAGGTATTTCCGATCATTGCCCCATTGTAGCAGAAATCGAATTTCAATAATCAGAAAAATGCAAAAATTAAATATCGAAGTTGTCAAAAGTCGATTGTTGAAAAGAAAGAACGATACCATGTGATTGGTAATCAATAAATAGGTATCATTCTTTCAAAAAAAATAATGTTGAGCAAAAATATAATAAAAAAGAGATTTGCCCA
>Ga0209319_1000195_pt1 | contig 99573 bp, 109 predicted proteins | sample RifGroE2_FD_184000 | JGI IMG/M metagenome (GOLD analysis project Ga0209319, IMG submission 184000) | Groundwater microbial communities from Rifle, Colorado - Groundwater E2 (SPAdes) (version 2) | ecosystem: Environmental > Aquatic > Deep subsurface > Groundwater | place: Rifle, Colorado, United... | reverse complement strand
TGTTAAAGATGAAAAGATTTATTGGATTGAAACTTCTTGGGGTGAACAACTAGGAATTCATGGCCCTTTTAATTCTTTAATACATCTAAAACAATATATTGAGGATATTCATATTAAAATGGAATCAAATAATAAATATCCTGTATTAATATGGAATACTTTACCTAATAAAATTGAATATGGTTTAGATTTAAATTCTTATGTGTTGTTTTGTTTAAATATTAAAAAATAAATATAAATAAAGAATGGATATAATTTATATCCATTCTTTAATATTATTATAAATATATATTATTAACAAATAAATATAAAAATAGTGTTTTATTATTATTATTAATAGGAGATGTTTTTATGAAATTATTTAAAGCTGAGGTAATGAGTCTTGGTGATTCTTATTTTTATTTAATAGTATCTGAAAATAAGGAAAATGCTGGAATGAAAGCATTAAATGACCGCCTTATTTACACATCATGTTCAGATATACATTCTAACGAAGAAGTTAATGAGATTGATGGATATGCTGTTATAATTGAAAATAAAAAAATAATTTTAAAAGAAAAGGATAGGTGATAGATATGAGTAAAAGATTTGGTAAGTTATTAGATTTAAATGATAAGTTAAGAAATAAAGAATTAGAAGCTAAGGGTGAAAAAGTAGCAGAATTTTTTACTAATAATGAATTTCTTTTAACAGGGTTTAATATGGTTAATGATATAAGAGATTTTTCTTTTTATGGATTTCTTCCTGATATTATAGACGAGTGTGAAAAATTTTCAGATAAAGAAAATAAATCTTTATTAGCAGACTCTTTTATTTATGCATTAATATATAGGAATCTACTAAGCTCTTTAAAGGTTTTTATTGATATTAATGTTGAGGCTGTTTTAAGAAACTGTGATTTAAATAAAGATAGTATAGATGAGTATATAAAAATATTGGAAAGAAATATTAATAAGGAAAAAATTGAAGAAAATAAAATTTTATTAGAACAAGTAAGAAACTTAAAGAATGTTATGAATATTTATGATACTATGTTAAATAGTATTAGTTAAGGAGGTTGAATAAATGTTCGTTGAAACAATATATGCAACAATAAGAAATATAACAAAAAGTATAAATCCAGGAGAGGGTTATGCTATTGATTTAAACAATGCCCAGGGTGCTTCTTTTGTTGCTTATATTTCAAAAAAAGAAAGATGTAAATATAGTATTGGAGATATAGTTGAACTTCATATTCATGAAGAATTGATTGAAGATGATGCCATGTTTTATGAAAAAATAGGTAAAAAGGTTGGATAAATATTTTACGAAAGGTGAAAAAAAATGTTAGATACTTCGTTATGGATTTTCTTAATAATTATAATACTTAGTTTATCTATTAACTAAATTTATAAAAAACATATTTTTAGAAAGAAGGTTAATTATTATGAACATTATTGATTTGAATAAGAAACTAAAAGAAAGAAGACTAAAAAGTGAATTTAATAAAGTAAAAACATTTAGTGAGAAACATGGTGAATTATGTGAAGTTTATACTGATTTTGCAGGTGCAAGAGATAATATATTTTTCTCAATGTTTCATAGTATTATTGATGAGGTTGAAAATTTTAATGAAAAGGATGAAGAAATTAAAGATGAATTTGCATATAGTTTAATTTATCACAACTTATTAACCGCATTAGATTTATTTATTACAGTTAATACAAACAACTTATTTTTATTAGAGAATGATTTAAAAATAACTAAAGAAAATATAGACGAATTTATTGATAAGTTCGATAAAGAAAATGTTGGTGAGTTTGTTAATAAGCAACTTATGTTATTAAAAGTTGCTTATAACTTATTTGATAAAATGAAACCAGAATAAAGGATGATAAAATAAATGAGTATTATAACTAAAGTAACTGTTCTTCTTGGATTTTTATTACAATTATTTATTTTTATGGGTTTTATAATATATAGTGTTCAAAAAAAAATTAAGAAAGTAAATTTATTAGCTTTGCTTACAATTAGTTTATTTATATTATCAGTATATACATTTATTGTATATTTATTTTTATAATTAAAAGGTGGTGAGAAAATGGAAAATAACATATTTTTATTCATAGGGTCATCATTAATAATTAGTTTTATTACTTTTTGTATTGGTTATAAATTAGGTATAGATGATAAAAATCGTGCTTGTAAAGAAATAAGATAGTATTTTATTATAGATTAAACATTTCTTTGAAATACATTTTAAGTATATATTATTTAAGTGTATTAAAAATTAATACAGAGAACTAATTAAGTAAATAAAAACTATTAACTGGAGGTATAATTAAATGGGAAAACCAACTAAAAGTTTTACAGAGGTATTTGATGAAATTAAAAATGCAAATAAGGTATCTAAAAAAGGAAAACCCATTGTTTCATTCAGTCGTGGTGACTTTGATAGGCTAACCAAAGCTTTTTTGAATGAAATCAACTATAAAGTGGAAAGTGTTTCAATTAAAGCAAATGAACCTGTAACCAAAGAGGTATTTCCGGTTCAATTGTTCCGTAATATGATTAAAACAGTTCTGATTGATTTTGGTGTTGATAAACAGGAAGCTCAGCGAGTTGTTGAGTCTTATGAGTTTAGAAACACTGAAGGTGTGTATGAAGTGTGTTCCGAACTCATCTATAAATACGTTGATGCCGGTAGGAAATTTGATTTTATCCCCAAAGAAGATTTCAACGGTTCAATTATTTTGAAAGATGTTGCAGAATTTGTTGGTGAATATACCAATATTCAAGATGGTAAAAAAATAAGTATTCGAAAAGAAGCTCATAAGCTTCTAAAGACAAAAAGTAGATGCCCAAAAGGAAAAAAACATAAAGTTGATGAATAAAACATGTAAATATAATATAATGATATTAAATATCATTATATTATATTTTTTATATTAATATAAAAAAATAGAAATGGGGGTTAACCCCATCCCTACTTTTTATAAGTCAATTTATTTTTTTTATTCTTACAAATGAAACCACTTGAGGTTTCATTAAAGTCTTTAAGAATGTTATGAAAAACAGACCTAGAAAGCCTCCTTTCTTTTTATTGAGACTTTTTTCAATAGCTGGTTCGAGTAACTGGTTCAAAAAATGTTCACCGCCCTGTTGAATTTGATATGGTCGAAACCGACTTATTAAGAAAGTCAATTCGCTATGACCAATAATAAATATATAGTTGGTAACGGTTTCTACAATCAAGGGTCGGTATCCTATTCGGTATCTACATCCCAAAGTCCCATCATAACAATTCTCTTTAACTAATTCTGTAAATCCTCGCTGTGGTTTCATTATTTACCACCTCCTTATATACATAATTTTATATGTATCCCGATTATATTATAACCCTGAATCGGTGGGTGTAATTGTTAGATATCTAGATTATAATATATACTTAGTAATATTGAATATACTAAAAAAATAAAAGGAACATAAAAAAATAATGAGTTGACAATATTTCACCAACTCATTAATTATTCATCTATATATCAAAACATGCTATAATATTACAAGGATTTTTATCAGCAACTTCTGATATATGTACAGTTTTATTTCTACGAAAAAGTTTATTAAAAGAAACAACACCATTATTAAACATAGGATACATATTCCCATTGGAACATAGGATTATAGCAATTATCTTCTTAATACAGGATGCAGAGGAATGATCTAAAACATAGCCAGCATCCCCTTTAACAGTGTCAGTATATCTTTTAACCTTAGTTGACAACACATTGCTAATTTTAGCATTTTTCATTTTTAAATTACCCCCATTTATTTTATTAATATTTATTTTCACTCTAATAATATATATTTGAAATTTTAATTAAATAAAAACAATTACTTAAAGTAACAAATATAAAGGAGTGAAATATAATGGATTTTAATATATTGTTAGAAACTAAATTAAAAGCTAAGGACCGGAAAAACCTAGATTCGGAAGATTTTGGAATACCTGAAGACAGAAAATTTCCATTAATTGATGAGGAACATACACTTCAAGCTATTAGATTTTTTAGATATTGCCCCGCATCTAAAAAATTAATATTAGCTAAAAATATAAATAAGAAAGCTAAAGAATATGGTTTAAGAATAAATATTAGTGAGAAAAACCCTTTTTATAAATTAGCCGATAGAAGTATAATAAAAGAATGTGTTAACTGTTCGGTAGATGAATATCAAATATATGATATGGATTTATCCAAAGAATTTTTAGATTTTATACCTAAAAATGATTATTTAAAACAAATAATCAAAGAGTTAAATACATTTATACCATCATCATTAAGGGATGTTTTCGATTTTGAAAAAAAACTGTATGAAAATTTTTATATCTTATTTATAAATGACATTATAATTAATTCAATAAATAATAATAGATTAATTATTATACCAATAGCAGTAATACAAACTTTAAATTCATATATTGAAAAGGTACTATATGAAAGAGGTTTTGAATATATATTATTTATACAGGGAAATGGTTATAGTCATATTGAATCAATTAAATTACAAAAAAATATGATTGATGACTTTTGTTATATGATTGATGGGGAAAATAGTATTGATGAAAATAAAAAATATCTATCATCTTTAAAAGATATGATGAAACAAAATCCAAATAATTTCTTTTTAATCGTAAGACGTATTTATTTTTCATATATTCAAGGATTAAAAATAATATGTGAGAGTGATATATATAATGTAAAAAATTCGAATAATAAAATTGAAATTTTAAATACTTTATTTAAGGAGTTTCTTGAAGATAAGGGAATAAAATATTTATATAGTCCTTTAGTTCATGGTTCTAATAGAGACCAAGAAGATTATGAATATTTTTTAAATTTAAATATGAAAAATACTGAGGAATTTCTAAGAAAAAAATCTGTTGAATTAAAAGATTCAATTCGTTATATTACAACTAAATTTAATCTTTCATTAGGAATTAACTTTTTTAGTAATATGAATGAATTTTTTATGCAAGATATACCGAGAAATGATATTGAAATTCTATCCATAATAGAATTTTTAAAAGGTTCTTTAAATCCAAAATTTATTGAATATTACAATAAAAATTATACATTAAAATTAGATAATAAAGATTTATTATTTTTCAATGAGTTAAAAAGTATTTTCTCAGGGGTTTACAATTCAACTGATAGAAACTGTGAATTAATATATTATGGTGTAGGAGAAAGACGTTTATATTTATTAGCTAAACATAAGATTGATAGTAATGAACTTATTTTAATAAAACTATATGATGATTCATTAGAAACGAATTTAATTCCATTAATATCTGATGATAGTAAAGATTTAGAAACTTTAGATATGAAGATTATTTATCTGAATAAAAAAGGGGGTGAAGAAACATACAATAGTAAAGTATTAACAGAAGGTATTTCAGTAGATGAAGATGGTATTAAATTCTATTTTAAACCTAGAAAATCGTATATGGATGATTATTCAGAAAATCACAAATTATTAGTTGAAAATTTTAAATCTAAAAATTATGAAGCAATGAAACATAATTTAGCTTATTTATTTGCTTTAATAAATTCCATAGAACGGGATGTGATATATAAGAAAAAAAATATTGATACTGATAAGTTAAAAGATGCTCAAAAAGCTAGAGCATTTGCAATTAATGATTTTAAGACTTATTTAAAAGAAGTGCAAAAGAATGAAAAAGATTTTGATTTTACTAAATATTTTGAAAATGGTGGATATGATACATTTGTATATAATATAGATACAAAGTCTATATTAGGTGTAAAGAAATTATTTAAAATAATTATGCTTGGATAGTAAAATATGAGATAACCTTTTAATAAGGTTATCTCAATCTTAATACTTTTTTACCATTCATAAAACATTATTATAATCAAATCAAAAGGGAGGTTTATCTATATGAAATTTTTATTAAAAAATAAAGTATATCTATTAATATTCATTATTTCATTACTAACTTTTTCATTTATCTTTAATCAACTTATGAATCAAACAATAAAAGAAGTAGATGAAAAAAATAAAAAATTAAATATTAAGGAAATAAAAGAATCTAATAATGTTATTAACGAAATCAAGAAACCTATTCAAACAGAATCTAACTATTATATTATTACAAGTAATACATTAAATATAAGGAAATTAAATAATATTAATTCGGAATGTATTGGCTTATTATATAAAGATGATATTATTGAAGTAGTTGATAAAAATAATGAATGGTATAAAATTAAAGACAAAGGATTTGTTAATAAGAATTTTATTCGTGTTATTGACATAGAAACTGTCAAAAGACAAAAAAATAGTTCTCGTAGTTTATTTATAAGAAGACCTATTAATATAGTTAATTCTGTATCTAATTTACATATAGATGATTTAAAAAATCTCTTATCTGAAACAAAATTAGAAGGAATAGAAGATGCTATTATACAAGTTGAAAAACAATATGGAATAAATGCTTTCTTTGTTTTAGCTGTGGCCAGATTGGAAAGTGGAAATGGTACATCAAAAATTGCAATAAATAAAAATAATTTATTTGGTTTAAATGCTATAGATAGAGATCCCTATAATAAAGCATTTACTTTTAAAAATAAGTCTGAAAGTGTATATTGTTTTGCTAATACAATTAAACACTACTATATAGATAAAGGTTTAAAAGATATTACTCAAATTAATAAAAAATATTCATCTAGTAATAACTGGTCTGTTAATGTAAATAGAATTATGTTACATGATTATCAAAAGATAATAAATTAAGTTAATATTTTAATTATATATTATTAAAGTATCTAAATAGATTTTTATATCTAATTAAACAAAAAAATAAATAAATTTAGGAGGTAGAGATTACATGAGTAATGAAAATCAAAAAAGGTTTGGATTGTTGGATAGGTCAGTAGAAGTTGAGCCAATTGGAGTAATTTATAATGTCATGTCAGAGGATATTGAAACATTTTTATTTAACTATTTTAAGGATGTAAGAAAAATTGATGGTGTTGCAGCAATAAGAATTTCTGTAGTTCGTGATGGTACATCTAGACCTGAGGTAAAGGTTTATGCTATGTTCCATATGAATTCAGTTGATGTTGTGTCTAATTTACAAAATGTACCTGAACCTTTAAGAAGAAAAATGGATTCAGGTAATTATCGGGTAAGTGATAAATTAAAAAATGCCTTGTATGCTGTTGCTAAAGAGTTTAAAATTGGTACACATACAGGAGAAAGAATTGTTTATTCTGAATGTAATATTTTCAAAATATTAGGTTTAATGTTTGCAGTAGATAATAGAGCACATTCAATTAGTATTCCTGAAGTGGTAAAATTAAAGAAAAATAAATCCATCCTTACCGTTATTAAAACCAATAAGTTTTTCAGTAAGGATGACGATGGTACTGACAAATATTCCAGTATCGTTAATAACCTTGACAATTAATCATATTGGAATACACTTTTAGGTGTATTCCAATATTTTATTTTTTTATAAATAATAAAAAGGTGGTATAAATAAAATGGCTAAAGGTAAGAAAGAAAAAAAATCAAATGAGGATTTTACATTTAAAATAGAAGAAGTTTTAGGTGTTATTAAAGAAAGTAGTAAACATGATTGGTGTAAAGCTATTGCTAAAATATCATGGGGTGACAATCCCACAACATTAGATATTCGTAGTATTAATATGGGGAATAATAGTATTGGTAAAGGTATAAGTTTATCAGATGATGAAGCAAATAATTTAATTGATATTTTATTAAACTGTGATTATGGTTCAATTGAAACTTTAGAAAAAGTTATTAATAAAAAAAGAAAAAGATTTACTGTATCAGATAATTTGAAATTTAAAGGTGGTTTAACAATTAATATAAAGGTGTGAATTAATTATGGAAATAATATTTAATTTATTCAAAATTAGGTTTAAGTTACTAGATGAATTACTTACTAAACATTGTAAAGAGATAACACCAGATTCTACAATAAATTTATTTATAAATTTTGAACCAGTATTAAAAAAATTAGTAACCGCTAATATTGAGGATTATTTAAAAGTTAAAAAAGATGAACGTTCAATTGAATTAATGAGTAATATTTTAAATTTAGCATCACATTATAGGTCATTCTTTTCAAAGAATAAATTATATTCTAAAATATATATTTATTTGTCATATCCAATAGTAAAAAATATATATAAAAATAGAATGATGAATGAAAATTATAGAAAGTGTTATGAAGATAAGTATGGTAATAATCCTAAAACTTTTACCTTATTTCAAACTTTATCTACAATAATTCCTTTATTATCAGTAATAACTGAGTATATAGAAGGAGTTTATTTTATTAAAAGTAATAGTATTGAAAATTCATTAATACCTTATATAATAGCAGAAAAATATAAAGATAACTCAGTGAACTTAATTCTATCTAATGACAAATATGATTATCAATATGCTAGTAATAGTTTTTATATAATGAATCCAAAAAAACAAGATAGTTATATTATAGGTAAAGACAATCTTATTGAAACAATAAAATATGAAGATAAAATAGTAAATAATATAAATATAGATCCAAATTTATATTCATTTATTAAATCTATATTAGGTGATAAATATCGTAACATAGAAAAAATTAAAAACTTAGGATTATCTACCATTATAAAAACTTTAGATAAAGCTATTAAACAAAAAATTATTAATAATAACACTGTTAGTATTAATATTCTTTCCAATATCATTAAAGAAGAATTTAGAAACCATTTATTAAATAATTATTATACAACTAATTTAGATATACAGTTTAAATCTTTAACAATAAAAGATATGTATAGTATAACTGAACAAATTATTGATAAGTTTGATAATTTATCTTTAAAAAATTTAAATGATAAATATTTTACTCAGTATCCAATTCAACTCTTAGAATTAACAAGTGGTATTAATTTATCTAAATTAAAAAGATAATTTATTTATATATTATTAAAGTAGAAAAGATTATATTAAATTTATAATAAGAAGGGGTTGGAAAAGAGTGGGGGTTAATAAACTAGAGATAATTAGAATTTATAAAGAAGTTCTAGTAGGTAAAAAAAGAAAACAATTTCCAAAAAATTTTTGGCAAAATGATTTTGAAGAAAATAGAATTATTGGTGATATATTATTAAAGTTTCTATTTGAAGAAATTCTGGGTTGGTCTAAAGATGATATATGTGAAAAATTAAATAAAAATATATTTTTTGAATATAAACTTAATCAAGTTTATAAAATTATACATGAGAAATCAGTATTTAATACAATTAATTCTGTTTATCCTGATAAATTCAAACCTTGGGATATATCTTGTGTTAAATCAGTGCCAATGAATTATTGGGGTAATGAAGAGAATGTAATTAACGCTATTAAGTGGTTGATTGAAAATAAATTAAAATGGACTGATGATGAAGTCATCAAGAATTTATCTTCGTCTGTATTTGACGATAATAAATTGTCAGGACTTTTGGATTTATTTAATGGTTCACCTTTTAAAGCTATAGATAAAGCTTATCCTAATAAATTTAAAATGTGGCAATTAAAATCAATTTGTAGAAATTATTGGGATGACGATAATAATATAAAGGATGCTATTTTATGGTTAATTGATAAGAAACTTGGAAGAAGTAATTCTAAACTAATTTTTATTTCAATGAATGATTTTGTTAATAATGATTTATCATCTTTATTTAGATATAAGTTTAGATGTAGTAGTAAACTTTTATTAGAAAAACTTAAAGTATTAATCCCTGAAAAAACATTTATGTTTAAAAGGAATTTTAAATCTAGATATAATGTATCTTAATTTTTAATAATAAATAAATTAGGGGGATGCTAAACTATGAAACAGTTAAGGGTCATTTCAGTTACTAATGTAACAGGTAAGTGTCCATCATCTGATAATCATAGTGATGTTGATTATGAAATTGAGTTTGTTGATTTACATGGAGAACACGTTACTATTTTATTACCAAAAAGATATTTTGAACCTCTTATGATTGATGGTATTATCATTGTAAAGGGTGATATGATGTATGAAAATGAATTGTATAGTTGTGAATTTGATGGTGTGATGGGTAGTGCATTCTGTTATTCCTTACAATGTGGTGAAAAGAATTTTAATTTATATTATAGTGAGAAGTTTGAAGAACTACATTAAGAATATAGTAAATCAGAGATAACATTATCTCTGATTTATTTTTTATTTTCTTTTAAACTTTATTATAATAAATAAAAAGAGGTGATAAGTGATTATAGAATTTTTTAATTTTGATGTTAAACATGTTGACTTAGATTATATTATTGAAACGATTAATAATATAAATTCCGATTTAGTATTTGGTAAAGAAATAGATGCTCGTATTTGTTTAATAAATATAAAACACAAAAAAGTGTTTCATAATCATTTATGTTATGGTGAAACAAATTATACTCTTGTGGATCATGTTAATGGTTTTTGTACACCAAAACATGAGGAAATAATATTATTTATAAATGAAAATTTTGATACAAAAATTATTTTATGGGCATTATTTCATGAGTTGTCCCATCTTGCTATTGATAATAGTAAAATACTTCATATGTATTTTTATTTTCTTCAAAATAAATTTATTAAAGAAAAATATAATATGACTTTCACGGAATATTATAACCATGTAGAATTTCATACAACTAAATATATACATGAAGAAAATCCTGAAGAAATATTTGCTAATAATGTTGCAGATATGATAATGGAAGAATATCTTGACTATAAAATGGATTGGGTGAAATAATAGTATGATAAATTTTATGGATTTTAATGTTAAAGGTATTGATTTAAACCATATTAAAGAAGAGTTTAATAGGATTAATTCAGCTGAATTTTGGGGTATTGAGATAAATGTTAGTATTTATATCATTAATTCAAAGTATAAAAGATTTATTTATGAACGAGATATATTTTATAAAAATACTGAATATCCTGGTGATAATTCGTTTAGAGCTTTTTATCAACCAGTTACTAATGAAATATTTATATTTGTTGATAAATATGAAAATACCACTAGTTTAATATGGTTAATAATACATGAATTAACACATCATGCCATTATAAATAATAAAATACTTTATCAATTTGCTATTTTTAAACTAGAGGAATGTCTTAAAGAAAAGTTTAATTTAACTCTTGAAGAATATTATAACAATAGTAAATTAAACACTCTTGATGATGTTCATGAAGAAAACCCTGAAAAAAAAATATGCAATGATGTGGCAAATACGTTGATGAAAGAATGTTATGATCTTAAATGGTGGAGACATCGTATTGAAAATAATAAAACTAGACATACTTTCTCATAATAAACTAAGAGAGAAATTAATTTCTCTCTTAGTTTATTTTTTCTTTTTAATACAAATTAATAAAGAAATTTTTTATAAGGAGGTTTTTTTTTGGCTATTAATATTCCTAATAATATGAGAACATACAAATATACAGTTGATTCAATGGATATTTTATTTCCAGAGGAAGCTGAACCAACCAAAATAAGTCCTAATTTTATTACAGGTATTTTTTTAGAACATGATTTTGATAATGATTATTTTCCAGTATTTAAATTATCAGTTGCTATAGAACCAAAAATATATTTTAAAATTTTATCTAATAAATTAAAAATAAGATTTAGACTTAGAATGCAAAAATTTGCTTATGATGGAAATAAAGAATTTCAATTTAAAAAAGATATGGTTAATACAATTTTTTGTGTATATATAGATGAAAATACACCTTATTTTGATGAAAAAACTTATATTGAAAGTAAGAAGGTTGAAAGAACTGGACTAACTCCTAGAGATTTATCAAATGTTTATTCATTTTATTTATTTAAAGAAAGTGATTTAGATAATTCTAAAAAAATAATAAATAATGTTATAACCAATAGTAATTTAACTGATACTATAACATATTTATTATCAACATGTGGAATGAAAAATGTGTTAATGACACCATTGGATAATAAAAATGTTTATAAAGAAATATTGTTACCACCTTTAACCTTATTAAATAATTTACTTTATTTAAATGAGCAATATGGATTTTATAACAAAGGTGCTTTAATATTTTTTGATTTATTAATGATGTATATTATAGATTGTAATTCAAAATGTACTGCATTTGTAAAAGAAGAATATGTGCGAACCATATTTAATATTAAAGAATCAAATGACCCTAATAGTTTTACAACTGGTAGTTTTGTAATGGAAAAAGAGAAAGAAAATCATGTAAATGTATTGTCTAATAATGTGAATATATATAGTGGTTCTGTTGTGGCAGATCAATTAATGGGTAATAATTTTATTATAATAGATCCGAAACAAGGTTCTGTTCAAAATATTAAACCAGAAACTGTTCAAAGAGGAGTCGGAACATACCAAGTATTAGTTAACAATTATGCAAATGAATATAGTAATAATGATGCAAAAACTAGAAAAATTGAAAACAATACAATTATAAATTTAAGTATATCAGATTTTAATATAGATGCAATAACACCAAATAAAGAATTTGTTTTTATATTTGATAATACTAAAATTAACTCTTCATATAGTGGGTCATATAGATTAACTAAACGTATATTACAATTTAAATCAGAGGGTTCTGAATTTATTATGAGTGGTTTATGTGAGTTTAAAAAGATATAAAGGTAGAGTTATTTCTCTACCTTTATATCTTATTTTTTTTCATCAGGATTATTATTAGTATCTTTTCCACCTTCAGCAACAATACTTTTTAAAGCATTCAAATAAGCTCTGAACCTTTCTTCTAAAACTGTCATTGCAGAAGTTATAGACAGTTGAATAATTTGAACTATATTTTTATACATATTAAGTTGTGTGCTATTTAAATTAGAATATTTTTTATTTTCTTCTTGTGCATTAACATCTTCTTTATTATCTTTATTGACAACTGAAACTTCTGTTGGTTTAGTTGAAGCATCTCCAGGTTTTTTTTCATCTTTCTTTTTATTATCGTTCTGACTATCATCTGCTTCAAATACAACTTCAAAATTACTACAATGAACTAAATCTGTATTACAGTATAATGTATTTTCAATTAAACAAAAGTCGGCAGACTCTTTTAACACCTTTTCAACTCGATTTAAAGATTGTTCTGCTTTACTAATCCAAGCTTGCACTACAGGTAATATATCTTTACCATAGTTATAACAATAGTTTTTAAACTCTACAGCTTTAGATTTTAATTCAGCCCCTTCTAGTTCTTCTACTTTAATGGGACCTTTAGGATTATTGACTCTGAATTTATTTTTAAAACCTAAGGTTAAATCATTATCTTCATTTAAGTAATTTCTAAATAAATTACTTTTCATATCTTCTATATCTTTAAATTTTTCTAAGTTTTTAGGATTATTTAATTCATTATTAGCTATTTCCTGAATTCTATTAACTACATTTTTAATTCTGTCAACACTCATTAACCAAAATGGCAACATACTTATTTTTAACTTATCATAATTAATTTTATCTAATTTATTAAAATTATCATCCATCCATTTTTTATTTGAATCAAAAAGTGTTTTAGTTTTTTCTGAAAACATTCCAAAGATACGTTTAAAGAAAGCCTTAATACTTTCCCATATCCCTTGATTTTTATTTGTGTTATCATCAGCCTCTAATAGAATAAAATTATTATTTATAGAGTCATTAATAAACTTAGACTCTTCTTCCATTCGTTCCAATATTGTAGAAAAGAATTCTTTATTAATTTCTAAATGAAAAATACTTGTCTCTAAACAATAATCCATAATTGTTCACCCCCATAATAGTTTTAGTCATTATTAGTTGATTTATTAGAACCTTTAAAAGCACATTTTTTAATAATATCTCTGTAAAAAGATAGACACTCTTTTAATGCATTAACTTTTTCTATAGAAGCCATTGTACACATACTACCAACTTCTTTAGATTGAATAAATTTAAAACTAAAAAATGTGTTAAATAAATTTATTTTGCTTTCACTATAACTTTTTTCAACATTATCACCAACTTGAGCTTTATTACCATTTCTATTTAATAATTTTGCACCAATAGTTTTATCTTTACCTTTATAATAAATTGAAGCACTTTTTTCAAAGAAAGATTTAATTTTTTCAATAACTGTAATTATATTATCTCTTTCTTTAATAGAATCACTATATTGTTTTTTTAAAAATGGATAATCGGCTATAACTGTTGTTAAAAAAGATTTATTTACATCAATATCAATTTTTTCATCATTATTATCTCTAAATATTTTTTTAACATCTTTAAGATATTCATCCGAATCAACTTCACCGGATATACCAATAATATTAGCTCTAATTTTATTTAAATTAGAAGTAGCCATAAATTTTTCTCTTTCTTCTATAATTTTATCTTTTGTCATATTATCAATATCATTGAGTTCACTGTTATATGAGTTAATAATGTTATCAATAATATCTAAATTAGGTATATTTGATTTAAAGGTATATTTAAAGCCCTTAATAGTAAATTTAGGATCTAATCCTCTTAAATGTTCTTTATACTTATCTAAAAATTTTTCAAAATCACCAAGATAGGCATAAATAATCATAAAGATTCTTTTCATAAATTCTTTAAATTTATCTAAAAGATTTTTAAAGAATGAAATAACTGAATGAATAAAATCACTAAAACTTTCTTGTAATATTTCCATATTATTATCCTTAATAGCAATATGGGTTGATTGTAAATGCTCTTTATTAATATTAAAACTACTTTCTTCTAATGATAAAAAATATTCTAAGCAGTATAGACTTGTATCGAAATCTATGTTATCAGTTGTTAACAAATTTGTTGATGAAATATTAATTGAATTATTTTTATTAAAAATATTTTTTAAATTCATAGGTAAATTTCATCTCCTTTTTATTTTTCTTATTTATTTGTTTTTAAAGAAAATATAAAATACATTAGATGGATATCCATCTAATGTATTTATAATAAATTAAACTAAACGCATAGCCGCTTCAAAGATATTTGTAGTTTCATCATCTTCATTGGTATTGTATTCAAGGTTTTCCTTAACTGGTTTAAATCTCAGGAAACCTTTTAAAGTAGATTCAAAATCACTGGCGGCTTCTTTTAAATATTCAACATGCATTTTAATCAATGCTGAGCGAATAGATAAACAGAATCTTAACATCTCAACACTGTGAGAAATATATGGTGATACTTTGGAAAATTCTTCATCTTTATATTTATTACCAGCTGCCTCAATAGCTTTAATAACCTTACTAAATTTTGAATCAACTTCTTTTTGTTCTCTTTCCATACCAGTTAGACTTTTTTCACTTTCTTTAATGAATTTAATCATATCTTCTTTACTGTTATTATTGAAGTCCTCAAATTCATCTCTTTCTTTTGAACCATCTCTGTATTGCTCATATAGTTCTTCTTGTAATTCAGAGATAGAATCAACATTCAAATTTTTAAATACAGCTTCTTTATCTTCATTTGTATCATATTCTTCTTTCATACTATCTTTTTTAGAATCCATTGCATCTTTATGCTTAGAAGAAGTTTTTAGATCAGCAGATGTTAGTCCATTTTCATATTCATTTTCAACTCTACTAATTTCTGTTATTACCTTAGTACCAAAAGCGGCACCTTTACTTGCAGTATATTTAAAAGATTTGTACTTATACCCTTTAGCATTTTTTTTACGTAAATCACTCTCAAACTTGGTAATAAAAGTTTTTCCGGAAGAAAAAAACATAACTAAATGTTTTTTCATTTTTTCAAACCAGGCTTTAATTCCTTCCCACATTCTTACAAACATATCTTTTATTCTGGTAAAGAATCCTTTACCAAATGCTTCAAGAAGAACGACCGGATCAGCTGATTCGAATAATACAGCTTGTTCCATCATTACATCAGAAATATACATGCTGGCACGAATTTTGTAAGAATCTTTAGCAGATTCAGTTACAATTTGTTCAAGTGCCTCTGTAGTCGGTTGAATGTGGTCATATTTTGAAATGTCAAAATCGTTATCTACAGAACTTCTCTTTTTTCCAAAAATAGACATTTTATTATATCCCCCTTTGAATTTTTTAATCCAAATATATTTTAATTATTCATTAAATTTTATTTCGTTTCTTCTTTATATCTAAATGCACTTACACAAACTTGCTTATAAACAGATTCCCGTTCTGTTATAGCCTGTTTCCATGCACTGAAGTATTCAAGAGCAATGGTTTTAGCTTCACTGAACAAAGATGAATATTTTTGCATAATAGATATTTGTATGGAAGCAAGTTTCCTTTTATCTTCCGAAGAGTTTTTATCATCAACTGATTTACCAAATTCTTTTTCATAGCCGGTGACTTCTTTTAAAACAGCCGTAAATGATTTTTCAGCAGATTTTTCAGAATCAGTCGCCATTTTAGAATATTTGTCACTTTTTAAAGAAGTAATGATGTCGCCGATATTAACGGATTTTTCATCAATATCATCACTGTCTTTAGCACCACTTCTGAAATGTGAAAATAAATCTTTTTTAAAGTCATCACTATCCTTAGAACCACCACCAACAAAAGTCCCACGAACTTTATTGATAATTTCTTCTTTATTTTCTTCCATGTCATCAAGACATTTTTTAGCATCAGTTTCAGAAGAAAAATTCTTCAAGGCTCCGGTTTGGTCAACAATGTCCATTGCTACTTCGATACCGTTGGATACATGATTGTTACTATCCAGTTCGGTATAAGTGAACATTTTATGTTTATAGCCGGATAAATTAAGCCTTCTGAGTTCTTTTTCATATTTGGTTGCAAAGTCTTTACCGCTTTTGAACATTCCGTCAAAGAAACGAATAACAGAAGCAAAAAATTGTTTTAGTTTACCCCACATTTTACTGAAGAAAGCCTTAATTCTTTCCCAAACATTACTCATGGCACCTTCAGTTACAGTTTGAAAATCTTTCATGCGTGCCTCAATTTTAAAATCATCCGCACCGGATTCACGTAAAGATTTAACATCACTTTCCATATTGAGTTCTTCAATATCCATCGTATGAATAGACTCAATAATAGCCAGTTGATCTTCATAACCTTCTTGAATTGCGGTTAAATCACCATTAACCAAACAATTGTATCCATTATATGAAGGTACAGCGGTTCCTTTTCCGGTTCTATTAAAAATAGCCATAATCTTATTTTACCACCTTTCAGTATTAGGATTTTTTATAAATATGTTTATATTGTCAATTTAATAATGTTATTTTTTTATAGTAACTTAAACCCATTTCCATCTATAGATGCAGATTGAGTTTTAACATTACCAAGAGTCCATTCTTTATTTTCAATATTCATATCTTTATAACTATGATTTGATGTTGTCGTATCATTAACACGAATTTTATCAGATAATGATTGTAAATTTCTAATAATGATTTGCTGTCTTTCTAGTATTTGTTTTTTATCTTTAGGTTGTAAAGAGGCATTCATACTAACATTATTTTTATTAATTTCTAAAAATAAAGCTTGAGTTTTTAAATAATCTGAAATTTTTAATCTCGAATAATAAAAATAGAAAATCAATTCTCTCATCAAAGGAACTAAAATTAAAACTCCTCCGATAATTAAACTACCAATTAACATAGTCTCAGTTCCAATGAATCCTTCTTTACCATTATCAATAACTGATTTCATAACTTTAATAAATTCACCACTTCGAACACATGAATTAAATTTTTCAAGATTCTTAATACAAATCTGTCCAGATAATTGAGGAGATTTAATTAAAGTAAATTCAATTCTATCTGGTCTTTTTATAAAATCAACATAAGATGAAATTATTGCACTTAAACCCTCTATACATGCACAAACAAGAATATTATATTGTAGAATAATAAATTCTTTTTCTAATTTAAATCCTTTTTCAAAACCTTCTTTAAAATTAATAATATTACTTATAGCTTTTTCTAAAATATCTAATTCTATAATCTTAGTATTAGTTTTATTACTCAGTTGATATAATAGATCTATAGAATCTAACATTGATTTAATACCTGAAAATTTACTTAAATCTCCTTTACTATCAGGGATAGTGTCAAAATCAACATGACTTTTTTCTATAGCTGATTTGTATAAATTGGCAATCATCGTATTATTAACAACACTTAAGTCTGATTCTTTAAGAGAATAAATCTCATTTTTTTGTTTAAAAGTATTTGCATTTTCAATTAGTATTTTTGAAACTTCATTCATTCTAAACATAAATACAACCTCCTTTATACATAAAGAATTTAGACTCTATTTATTAATTTAAGCATTTCTTTAAATTTCTTTTCATCTGAACCACTTTCTCTTTCTAAACCAATAAAAGTAGTGGTTTGGTATGAATTTTGCCCATCAAATAAAAAATGAACTAATTGAGAAGAGGTGTCAACAACTACAAAACCTAATAAAAAATATGTTGACATTATTTTATCAACAAAATTTATATTCATTAAGTCATAACCATATGTTGCTTTAATTAGTTCAACTTCCTGCATGGATAAAACTAGTGTTGTATTCGGTAATAATTGATTACCTAGTAACAAAGTATTTTTTACTTTAGATAAAGCTTTTCTTCTTTTTAAAGTAATCCACCATGAAGAAGAACCACTACCTCTATTTTTAACATCATCTTTAATTTCTTTAACATTTAATATGAAGTCTTTAATAAAATTAATTTCCCCAGAAGTCCACCTAATAAAATCAAAAAGACCATTATTGTTTCTACAAGCTCCAACAACATTATTGATCATCTCATCTGAACTTACTGGATGAATAACAGCTTTAATACCAATAAGATAATCGTGTGTTCCATGATTATCTCCTTTTTTATCAATTAGCTTTAAACGAAGATGTAATATTGTTGGCACTAATTCGTTTGATTTCTTAACATCATTATCAGTTAATACCTTATTAGGTAAGTTAAAATTATCAGAATCATTTTTTCTTACTTCTAATAAAATATTTTTATTATGAAATGATGATAAATTTTTATTAGTAAATTTATATATAGCTTGATTATTAGGAATAAATTTATTATTTAATAAATCCATCTTTAAACTCTCTACAATAACTTTAAGTTGTCCCTTATTAGCTTCAACAATCTGTTTAGTTGAACATCCTTCAAAAATACCAGTTAAAACAGCCATAGTGCCATGTTCATCAGACAATACTAAGTAGTTTTCTTTTAGATTATCAATGTCTACAAAAAAATTAGTAGCATCATTTAAATCAGTTTTACTATCAGAATTTTGATGAAATTTTCTCAAATAGTTTGCTAAATTTTTCTCTGTCTCAATATTAAGAACAGGGTTCATAGTCAAAACTATTTGAGTGAAAGAACTGTATTGACGTTCCAATGCTCTTGTAACAGTTTGAAGATTTTCTATATCAAGAGACTTGGAGACTATAACAGGAAATTGAAGTGTACCTTCTTGAGATTGTTTAGCTATAGATGAATATTTCTTTTTTTTAAGATAGTCATCAACACTACCATGAATATCTATATCTCTAAAAGTATCTAATAAATCTTTTAAAACACCCACTGATTTCCACTTCCTCTCATACGTTTATTTTATTTATATGTTTAATAAACAAAAAAAATAATCATCTGACCAATTTATTTTTTATCTAGACATACCTAGATTAAATTTTCGCATAGTAACTTTGTGTTGTTCTTTTTCAGATAATTTATCATATTCTTTTTCACGTTCTTTTTTATTCTTTCGTATTTCTTCAATATTACTAATATTTTTAATAGCATTAACCCCAGAAACTATAGTAAATAATACCTGTAACATAAAAATAGCACTCTCCCTTAAATTTTTTAATAACTTATATCTATATGTTTTATATAAGTAACATAATTTTGAGGGAGGATACTTTTATATTATCATTATTATTATTTTATCAGATGATTATTTTCTATCTCTAAACAAATAATATATAAATAAAAAAACCATTATTTTTTCTATCTTGAACATTTATTTAACAATAATTAATAACAAAAGTTGGTGATAAAAAATGAGACAGCAACTTAGAGTAGCTATTACAACCTTAAGTATAAGGTATGGTCCTGGTACATCAAATAGAATAGTTGGTTCATTAAATAAAAATGATATAGTAATAGTAAATGGTATTATGGATGTAGGTAATCAAACTTGGTATGATTTAGAAGATGGTAGAGGATGGATATGTGGATATAACCCTGGTGGTGGAGGTAATGGAGTATATCTTGAATTAGTTAGAGATTTTGAAGATTTAGGAACTACAGTAAGCCCCGTATCAAATACAACTGTTTCAATAACACCAAATTATACTACAGTTGGTACTACTTTAAATGAAGGAAATGATACTGATACTAGTACAACTACTTTACAATCACAACTAAATATTAATGGTATTGGTACTACAGATGTCGATTTAATAAATAAAATTAATATAGATGAGAATGTTGAATCATATTCTTATTTAACAGATTATTCTTTTATAGATGATAATCTAAAAAAGATTAAAAATAATTTAAATCTTGTTGGATATAAGGGGAGTAAAGATTTAAATTATTCATTATTTCATAATTTTAATAGATTTAAAATTACTTTTCCAGATTACCATTTACCTAAAACCTTTGCACATGTATTTTTTACAAGACCAGATCTTAATATAATTGACTATAATGGTAATAAAAATTATTCTTTACATTCGCAATTACAAAATGAGGCTGTGTTTTATTATTTATTTAAAAATAACCCAGATTTATTAATATCATTAACATCAAGTTTCTCATCAGAACATGCTTTTCATCCTTTTTTATCAAACACAGCACAATCTTTTGAATTATCTGATGAATATATTAGAACTATGGAGCATGGGGAAACTTTTACTGGATATAAAGTTCAATACGGTAGAAGTAATATAGAATCAAAAACCGCCGGAACATTATCAATATCATTTACAGACGATATTAACTTGTCTATATATAAAAGTATTAAGGCATGGGTTGATTATATTTCAAAAGTATATAGAGGTGAATTAGTAACAAAAGATGAATATATTTATAAAAAAATATTAGATTATGCTAGTAGTATTTATTATTTTTTGTGTGGTCCTGATGGTGAAACACTTTTATTCTGGTCTAAATATTTTGGTATATTTCCAACTAATATACCTGCAAGCACATTGAGTTGGTCTAAAAATAATTTAGTTAAAATACCTGAATATTCTATTACTTTTGCGTATGCATTTAAAGAAGATTTTAGTCCTTTGTCACTAGCTGAATTTAATATGAACAACAGTGGGGGATTTGTTTATAAAAAAACTTATGAACCTGGTTTATTATCTACAGGAAAAACATTTGCTGGTTCTCCTTTTATAGAAACGAATATTAATCAAAATGGGGATTATGTATTTAAACTAAGATTTAGGGAGTGATACTCATATGATTCAAAATGTTAGAGATTATAGTAGTAGTTATTCAATGAAACAATTTTATCTTGAATTAATTAAAAAGTACCTTAATGTTGATGATGTCAATCAACTTAATATAGGATTACTTGGATATAATACTGAAATGATAACTGGAATTGGTGAAGATACCTTCAATACTATAACAACTCTTATACCTGAAATATTTCCAAATAAAGCAGTTTTACCTGAATCAATCTATAATTATGCATCTTTATTTCAAATAGATAATATATTTGCAACACCATCAGAAATGGGTTTAATTTTATTTGTAAATGAAGATGATATTATTAAATTTGGAACGAGAAAAGATACATTTATTGAATTTGTATTAGATTCAAATATGATTATAGATGTTGAAGGAACTCAATTTATGTTAGATTATGATATTAAAATTAATGTAACTAAACGACTTGGTGAATATATATATATGGCATCATATGATCTAAATTTTAACAATACAATTAGTAATGTAGTTAATCCATATATTAAAATAAAAAGAATTAATTATAATGGTATTAAATATTTAGGATTATTAGTTAAGGTTAGACAAGTAAACAAATTCATTAAAAATGAGCATATAATAACTAATGATAAAATAAATTATCCAATGATTCCAATAGAGTTTAGTGATTATTTAGCAAACTTTGAAGTATTTTATAAACCCCCTGATTCTAGTGTATATACCCAGTTACAAAAAAAAATAATTAATAGCCCACCTTTAAAAGAACCTTTTTGTTATTATTCATTTAAATATGAGGGGCAAATTAATATATCATTTACACCATTAGATTATTATTTTCAACCAAAATTTAATTCAGAAATACTGATTTATATTTATAATACTATTGGAAGTAAAGGTAACTTTCCCTTATATATTGGTAATAATATATTAATAACACCTAAATCTGAAATATATGATTATAATAACAACATAGTGTTATTTGCTATTGCACAAACTGAAAGTAAATTAGGTGCTGATATACTTCCATTAGATGAATTACAAAAACTTACTGTGGAAAAATTTTCCACTGTAGAATCATATACTAATGAAAATGATTTACAAATGTACTTTGATAAATTTAAATATGTTTATGGAGCAGATGTTTTATTTACTAAAAGAAGAAATGACCCATTAGAAAGATTATTTGGTTCATTTATAATGTGTAAAGAAGAGGGTGGTAATATATATAGTACAAACACTATACATTTAAAATTAAATACAACTGACTTTGATTTAGAGTATGAACAAAGTGGAAGACTTATATTAAAACCAGGTCATTTATTTAAATACGTTGATGGTAGTATTGATACAGGCGAAATAATTCCAGCATTAACAATAAATGATGATTTAACTTCTTTAGAAGAAAGATTTTTATATACTAATCCTTTTTTAATAACATTAACTCGAAGTCCTGCTATAATAGGATTTTTTTTAAATTCTTTATTAAAAACAATACAATTAGAATATAGTTATGTTAATAGCGACTCTATAGTTCAATTTATATGTAATAATTTAAATATTAGTAGAAATTCTCTAATAGGAGAAGATAATTATAAATTAACTATTAACATGATTCCAACATTTAACTTAAATTTAAATAATGATGAAAATATAGATATCAATACTTTAATAACAAATACTATTAAAGCAATAGGTGTTTTTTTAGATGGTAATGAAACATGTTATATTGATTTTAATTTAACTAATTATGATGAAGAACTAAATTTATTTACATTTGAAGCTATATTAACAACAGATGATTATGTAACTTTGGAGGAAAAATTTAGTGTAATTGGTGTAAAAGATATAATAACAAGTGAAGTTGTAACAAAATTAATTCCAATGAATAATTCAGATATGAATATTTATGTATTTTATAAATATGATAATGACAATATGGCACATAAATTTGATTATATTACAGATTTACAAGAATTTACATTAACTAATATATATTCTACAGGTGATGAAAAAATTGATTTTATAAAACCATTAAGTTTAGTTACAAGTAGAATGAAATATATACAAGTTGATGAAAATAATTATTATATGATTTTAAATTTTATTCCATTTATAAAAGCTGAAACTGTTAAAGACAATAATAAATTTATTGATTTTATAAATAAATTATTTTTACAATATAAAAATATGGAAGAGACTGTTAACTTAATTACTAATAATTATTCGATTGATGTTAAATTTTATAACACATATGGACATTCTAAAAATTTTGTAGTCGGAGAAGAACAAGAATTATTAGATAGAGTTAATTGTAGTATTTGGTTTAAAGTAAAACCAATAATTGATAATGATGAAGAATCATTAATATTGAAATTAAAATTATACATTAAAGATTATATTGAAAGTATAAATATTAGAGGGAATAATTCGTTTTATGTATCTAATTTAATTACAGCAATTAAAAATGATATAAAGGAAATTAATTATCTCAAATTTGTTAATATTAATAATTATGATTCTTCAGTACAGGTTATAGAAAATAAAGCTGTTGATATAACAACTTTATCTAAAGATGAACAAATGAACTTTATTCCGGAATATTTAACTATAAATATTGATGATATCATTATAGAAATAATATAGGGACTAAAAACAATATAATAAAATCTTAACGTATAATTGAGAGGGGATATATTATGAGTATTTTTAATAAAGCTATAAGAGAAATAGAACCTTTTTCTAATGGTATTAAAGAAATATCAGAAATATCTAAAAATGCTAGTTGTATAAGTGGTTTTAGTTTTTTGGAAGACCGAATTATTAAAGAGCATTGTGATATTATTGATGAGAGTGTTAGAAGGACTGAGAAAGAATATGATAACAGAAAATTATACGAACCTATTATTAAAAAACAGCTTCTTGAATCACAGATTTTAAATAAATTAAATTCACTTAATTGTAGTGGTAGAGATATACTTTTTAAAGAAATTCTATTTGAAATATTTGAAAAATCGCTTCATTTAGATGAAGATTTTATTTCTGAAAATTATGAAAATCTTAAATTTGTAACTAATAAATATATTGATGATAATGGTGGGTATAAATTACTTGAAAATGCAATTAATAAAACTGGTTCTCCTATATTAAAATCAATTTATTCTTTATGTGAAGCTACAGCTAAAAGAACATGTAAAAGAAAGATTAAAGAATGTAATAGTGATGTTGATAGAGAAAATAGTTTAAATATTTTAAACTTTGATTTAGATGATGAGGAAAAAGAAGATTTTGATCTAGATAAAACTAAATTAGGTATAGATGAATTATCTGATTTGGTTAAATCGAAAGTATTAACAGTTGTACAAGATGAAAAACAAAGGCAAGAAAAAGAAGAAAGTTTAATTAAAGATATAGAGGATGATATTAGTAATAAAATTAGTAATGATGACAATCAAACTGAAGAAAATGTTAAGGAAGCTTTAAATAAACTCTTAATTAATAAAAAACCTATTGAAGAAACAACTTTGTTTAATGCGTTATTAAGACATTCTTATAAAGAACTTTTAGAATCAATTGCTAGTTTAACTCCTGGATTTAATGATAATATTGAGAAAGATAAACAGAGAGTTGATGATTTTAAATTTAAAACTACTAACAGTGATGTTTCTAGTAATGATAAAATATATTATTCTACTAATGATGTGTCTAAAGGAGAATACAATCTTAATAAAGAGGTTGAACAAACTGGACCAGATGAAGGTTTTGTAAAAGATGAAGAATATAGTATTAATATGGATTTAGTTTTAGCTGAAGCTATTACTAAATATACTTTAATGGAATTACTATATACTATTCAACTTGAACAATATTCTCATGATACAATTCGTAAAATTTCAGAAAAATTAATTCACTAGATAAAAAAATGTGTAATAGATAGTATTTAACTATCTATTACACATTTCGTTTTATTTTAACTCTAATATTTTTATTTTCAATTAAAAAATTAAATAAGAGATCAATATTTATATCTATATTTATAAAAGACTTAATAGTATTTCTTATTTCTTGAATAATATCATTCGATTTCATATTATTATTCAGTTTTATTACGACACCATATTCAGTTCTTTGAATGTTATTCTGATAATTCTCAGTTAATTTACTAGTTAAATTATTTAAAATATCATTTGTATTAATATATTTTTTATTCTTTTTTATTTTTTTTAACTCTGTTCTAATGTGTCCCGTTACATTAGAATCATCGACAAATGCCAATGAAATATTCATTTATTTCATCCTTTCTTTTAAATTCATTTCTAATTGGTTGTTTATGATTTAATTACTTTTTATTTAAATTTATTAAATATTATCTTTTTTTGTTATTTTATTTTCATTATCTGTATATACTTTCCATTTCTCTATTCTCTTCTTATTAAACATACAGTCATATTCATTCATAAATTCTATTCTTATTTCTATTCTTGGTTTAATTGAATAAAATTTTCTAACCCTCCCATCTATTATAAGACAATCTTCTATTAATAAATGTGTTTGTACCATATCAGAATATGTTTTACCAATATTATCCCAATCAGGTTTAGATATAGCATATAATAATTTTAACTCACATAAAATTTTTTCTATCTTTGTCATTTGAGAGGGTGTTGGTAAAAAAATATCACAATAAAATCTACAGGGAGTAGTTATTAAATCTTTTAGATCTTCTGATTGATTAATAAAATCTTTAAATAAATTATTATAATTAAAGGCATTTTTAACATAAAATGCCTTAGTAAAATTTGAGTATCTAGGTCTAGGTGTTGCCTGTGGAATAAAATAGAATACTAAATCTATTTTATTCCATTTAGCATTAATAATATTTAATATTTTTTTATTTATATTTTCAATATCACTTATAGTTATTTTTAATTCTTTAATAAGATATGTGAATCTTTCATTAAAATCTTTTGATATTAAACCATATTTATTAATATATTCTCTTAGTTTTTTTTTCATTGCAAACTCCTATTTTAAAAAGTTACATACGAATTAAGGGTTGGACTTTCTGTCTAAGGTTTTGAATAATATCAGCATAAGCTTCTTTTGGTAAGTTAATAACTTTACCAAAAAATACTGAAAACATAGATTCTAATTTAATTAAAAAGTTTGGTTTAGTTAAATCTATTCCACACATTACTGCTAAAAAATCAATCATTCCTTGATTTTCAAAAAATAGAGTTGGTTTAGTTGTAGGTGTTATCATTAAATTTGAATATAAATCTTTTATACCAATAGTAACTTTCATTTCAGATGGTAATCCGTCAACAGTCCAGGCATCACCACTACCACCTTTATCTATTTGAATAGAATCAATAATACCCATTTCACAAGAAAACCACCCCTTAGAAAATGCTTTAACTAAAAAGGGGTGAGCAAAACTATTTGCTGATGATTGACGAGGTAATCCTAAAGATAATATATGCATTAGAGGTACTAAAATATTTAAATACAAACTTTCTTTATCACCATAAGGTGATACTAAATTAACTGTTACATTATATGATTTATTATAATTGGAATCTTGCCAAATTTCTGGAAATAAAACATTAGAACCTTTTAAAACTGCTGATGACATTCCTAATAATCTGGTAAAAAAACCTTCACCATTATTAGACATTCTTTTTGATATTTCTTCCATACTAGCACCAAAAGACTTAGTTGCTTCATCAACATTTCTTAATGCCGCAGTATTAGTCAAGAAAGACAATTCTTTCATTAAACCTTCCCCAGTTTCAAACATTGATTGTAATTTTGAACTCGTTGTACTAGCACCCATGGATTCGCTAAATGAAGTGCTGGGTTCAACATAAAACTGAATATAGTTAAAATTACCAAACATTAATTCATATGCATCATCAGATACACTATCTAAGCTAAATACAGATTTAGTGGAACCATCAGTATTTTTAGATATATAACCATTTTTATATTTATAATCAGTCCAATCAAAATATTTATATGTAGTATTTGTACCAAAAGCTTTTTTATTTTCAATACCTAAATATATAGCACACATTCTACATAATAAATTAACATATCTCATATATTCAGCAAAATCATTAATAAAATCAAAATAACGAATATCATCACTTCCAGTTATATCATTTAATATATTTCTAGAAGTAGAATCATTTGTTTGCATACTAGTAAAAAAATTATTTAGTGCATCTTTTTGTTCTGTTGAAACATTAGGTAGATAGTTTGGTTTTCCAGGAGTAAAAAAAACGATTGGTGATTCTGCAACAATATTTTCTAAATACTTTCTACCTAAATCTAAATCATTAATTCTAAAATCAGTTTGTTTAGTAAATTGAAATGGGCAACCAAATAATCTAGTTGAAGCTGATATTTTTTTAGAAATAGAGCTTTGTTGATTATATAACATTGATATTATTGTTTGGTCTAAACCCAAACTAGTTCCAGTTGTATTATTATCAGTTGTTCCAGTTGTTGTTTCAGATGGGGATGGGGAAGGTTGTGTTACAGGTAAATTTTCTAAATCTCTAACTAATTCAAGATATACTCCATTACCTCCACCACCAGGGTTATATCCACATATCCATCCTCTACCATCTTCTAAATCATACCAAGTTTGATTACCTACATCCATAATACCATTTACTGAAACTATTGAACCTGGAGTTAATGAACCGACTATTTTATTTGATGTACCAGGACCATATCGTATATTTAAATTATTCTTAGTAACAACTTTAACTTCTTGATGCATTATTGCACCCCCCCTTATAAAATAAAAACATAATGTAAGATATATTATCTTAACATTATGTTTTTTTGGTTTTATTTTTAAAGAGTTCTACCACCAGCTATCTTTTTAGCTATTTCATACTCTCGTTGTTCTTTACTATTACCATTATTATTACTTTTCTCATTCATAGACTGAAAAAATGGTGTAACAAATGTATTTTTAGGTTGCTGAGAATTAACATTGATATTGTTAACTTGATTATTACCTTTTTCTTCATTGTTATTATTATTACTTATATTAACTATTAAATCTTTGTTAGCTATTTCAGCAATACCTTTTGATGTTGTATTAGTATTTATTGCAATTTCTTTTAATACGGTAATTAATTCATTAAGTGATATATTTGAATTCTGTGAATTACTGTTATTAATGTATTCGCCCATTCTATTATTTAAACTTTCAAATATATTACGATTATATCTAATTTTAGTACTCTTATATTTATTTAAAACAGATGATGTTAAATCTCCTAAACCACCAGAGAATTTATTTGAATTAGATGAGTTATTATTAAATATAATATTACTATCTTCACCAAAACCACCAGATGTTTTATTAAAATTAGATTGAATACTGAAATTACCATTACCTCCAACTTCTGGAGTCCAACCAGATAATTTAGAATAAGTATTTTTTATCCTACTAGAATATATTCCTTTATTACCCCAATAACTTTTATTTTTAAATTCATCCATAAAATGTTCGAATTCAGATTTCCCACCATTATCTGGATTATATTTCGCTAAAAAGGTTTTAACTAAATTTGGACCCGTATTAGCAAAATCAGCAAGAAATGCTATTGATCTTGGATCTTTTATTTTATTAGTATCAACCCCATATTTATATACTGGGGCTAAATTAGTATCTCTAATATATGATAAAGCCATATCATTTTGAACTTTTTGACTTACACTAATATTATCTCTAAGGAATTTTTTCAATCTTGCTCTTTGTGATTCACTCCAAGGACTTTGATTACCCCAATTTACTTGATTAGCAAAATAATTAGCTTCACTATTACCAGGTAATTGTTCATACATTCTTTGCATTAATGATTTGGCATTGTTACCTCTCCATTGTAATATACCTATAGATGGAGAAATTGTTGCTCCAGTTGACGCATTTCTATCATTATTAGAACTAGTATAATCACCTGATGATTCAGAACCAACAGATAATTCTAATGTTTTCTTTAAAATAGATTCTTGTAATGTTTTAGGTATAAAATTAGTTAAACTATTATTAGAATCATTAGTTATTGAAACATTAAAATCATTACTTTTACCTTCTTCATCCCATGACACTAACTTATTCGTCCCATTCATTAAATTCTCATTATATAATGTAAATGCTTCGGTCATTTTTGCAAATAAGTCTAGTGTTGTTAATTTTTTGTTTGTTCCACTATTCAGTTCATTATTGTTATCTGACGAAACTATATTTGGAGGTAAGGTTCCACCATTATAACTAAAAGCCCAACCTTGTCTAGCTTCTTTAGTTACTTTATCAAAATTGTATAGTTTAGAAAATTTGGGTCCTCTAGGATCATTTATTAAAACATTTCCATTTGCATCTCTTCCAACAGCAACAACATAATGTCCACCTGGCGTAAAAGGAGATTCAGTTAATGGGTATTTATCTCTTTTTCCAGATAAAATTACAGGCATACCATTATTAAGATAATTCATTGTATTAGAAGGATTAATTGTTGAAGTATCTAAACTAAAATCCTTAGCAACTTTATTAAAGTAACCCCATGTTGTTCCATCATTTGTACTATAACCACCATCTTGTGCTATTTTAGCTAATTGAGGTGGTTCATATCTTTTACCTGTTAATTGACTAACAACCATTGCCATAGAAGTTGGTCCACAACCTCTAGCAGACAAAGTTGGATGAATTGAGTGTCCTGAACTTAAATCATATTTTGATTTTCCCCATCTATCATCATATTGAGAATAATATGCGAAATTATTAAGTTGATTTGGTTCTTCACCAAACCCACCTTTACTCTCACTACCATTTCCACCTAATAATAAATTTATTTTATTTGTTGAATATCCCTGTTTAACTAATTGATTTGTTATATATTCATTACTTTTACCTTGTTTGCGTGCTTCTTTAATCTGATTTATAGTGCTACTTTCAGTCACTTTATTTATTAAAATTTCTACTTTGTTACTAGCAAAATCTGTTACAGATATAGCATTTCCTTTATTATCTTTAAATCCTAATAAACTACCTAGCCATTTATCAAAATTCTCAAAGGCTTTTGGTAATTTTTCAGTTAATTTTTTCCATTTTTCTGCAACAAAATCCTTTGTACTATTCCAGTATGTTCTAGCACCTTCACTAATATCATTCCAACTATCTCTCACACCTTTTAGAATTTCATCATATTTTTTATTAAATTGAGTTGTGAAACTAACATCATCACCATTATCATCTTTAAAGCCGAATAGTTTTCCTAATGTAGTATTAGTATCTTTCATCCAATTTGATATATCATTTTTAGTTTCACTCCATGATTTTTTTACACCAGTAACAGCATTATTCCAACCATCTTTAATCGAATCAGTAAATTTAGTAACACCGTCTACAATGTTAACTCTACCAGTTTCTAAAATTCTACCAACTTTTTCTGATTTTATATAACCAAGTGTTGAACTTTCAACAAATCCACTAATACCAGATAATACTCTTTGTGTGGATGATACTTTACTATCATCAAATAAACCTAAATTAGATCTAGTTTTATCAATACTAAAATTATTAGTGAAATCACCAAATGACGATTTATTATATAGTGTCGAAAAATCATTCTTAACTTTTGAAAGTGGATTACTAATAAATTTTTGGAAAAAAGTTTTATTTTGTTTATCATTAAATGCATTTAAAGATAAATTGGTATTATTTTCTTTATTGTATTTATCTTTATCCTCTTCAAAAACTTTTTCATTCATTTCTAATTTTTTAAGTTCTTCTGAACTTGCTAGTATTGAATAAATTGTTGTAGCTACATATTGTTTTAAACTTGTTCCAGTTTGCTCATTAAATATTTCTGATAAAATATCAATTACAGGAAAGAACCCAACTAATGATTTGGTTATAGATGATGCTATTCTCATTTTTGTATCTATTGACTCTTCCCTAACTTTAAATATTCTCGATGCTTCATATGCACCTGTAGCTAAATCCCATGAGATTATCACTGGTGCTGCAAATATTTTTGCTCCAGTTTTTAAAAAAGCCATTGACAGTTTACCCATATATTTAAACATGGATTTATAATTTAATACTTTTGTGACAGTGTTTATTATTGTACTAGATATTTTTGCTGCTGCTGGACCTAATTTATTTTTAACAAATGAATTATTAAAGAATCTCTCAAAAGTATTTTTAATAGCTTGAATAATTTTATTAGAGTCGTTTACTGTAACTTCTTTAACTATTTTACCAGTTTCATCTGTTACCTTAAAAGATACATCTATAGCCCCATTTCTAACAACATTAGGTGTAGAAAAAGCATTTTTTAAATTAGATCCATATTTAACAATATTCTTTGTAAAATTAGAATTTTTTATTTTATCTGTAACTCCAGCTAAAGAATTCACTATTTTAGAACCATGTCTTCTAGCGGTAATTAAACCACCTTTAACTAAACTTTCTCTATATTGTCCATTTATTATTTTTTTATTAGTTACTCCATTTTCATCAACATCTTGACGACTTTCATCATTTTTTTCACCTAAATTTATTATTCCATTACCAATTTCAGGAATAGAAGGAAATTTACCTTTAATCCATTGTATAATATCTTTTAAATAAGGAATTAATAATAATAAACCGGCTGTAAGCAATCCTTTTGAACCAAATATTGATAACCAGCTATCATGTTGACTTTTTGTAGTATCAGCAATACGTTGTAATAGTGATGTTTGTTTCACTTCATTATTTCTGGTAAAATCTTTTTCATTTCTTAAATTATTTTGAGCTATTAAAAATCCTGCTGTTTTTCTAGAAACATCCTTTTGGTCTTGTTGTAATTCAGATTCTTTATTTCTTTCTTTCTGTCTGTTCTCTTCTTCAATATCATTTTGATTATCAAATAAATTAAGAGCACCTAATAAGGAACTACTTATATCACTACCCATATTTTTTAAACCTGGTGGTAAACCAGGAACATTAAATGACGAATTCCTTTGCTGTGATTGATTTATATTAAAATAAACTGGTATTGGTCTATCTGAACCAACTATTTTAACGGGAGTAATAATATTATTAGAAATAGAAGTTCCTTTTATATTATTAGTAAGATTTGATTTATTATCACCTATTTGTCTAACTACATCAATTATACCACCTGTTATATACATTTCTGAACGATTTATACCCATTGATCTACCAATTAAATCGGCTGCAAATCTTAATGGTGAAGTAGCTATTTTAAATAATGATTTAGTAGCAGATGTTAATAATCCCCCAACACTTTTCATTACACCAAAACCAAAGTCCATAATCATTTTAGTTGATGTTAATAGAAAGTCACCTACAACTGGAACAATACTCATGAGTCCCTTAGTAAAAGTTGAAATTGTTGAACCAATAGCTTCACCAATCCCATAAGCAACTTGACCTATACCTTTACCAATACCTATCATTGATTCAGCAATCATTCCCATTGTACCTGAAAATAATTTAGCAACACCTTTAAGAGTTTCACCAATAGCAGGTGCTATCATTTTTACTGATTCAGCAAATATTTTTGTAGTCTGAGCAAATAAATTTAATAATTGACCAGGTAATTTAACTATAGTTAAAAATGTCTCTTTACCTATTGATAATATTTCAGAACCTATATTATACATAGTTGAAAATATTTGTTTAGGTACAGTAACTAATATTGTCTTACTAAAATCAAATATTTTTTTACCAACAGAAGTAATTTTATCAGTTACAAATTGAATAGAGCCCATAACTTTCTCTTTAATAGTGTCTATAGGTTTATATAACATTTTTCTAACTTTACCTAATAATCCAACTCTGTCTCTATTTGAACTACCACTTAAATCTTCATCTGATATACCTTGTTGTGATTGAATCAACTTTCTTATTTTATACACATTACCACCAACACCATCAAGCTGACCATTAACTTCTTTAGCAATGGTTCTAACATCTCCTGCTATTTGAATTATTAATTCATCTTTTGATTTAATTCTACCAATAGATGTTTTTTTAGTTGGTTGTGTAATTTGACTAATAGTTGGCTGAGATATAGATGAATCTTCTGTTTGTTGTTGATTTATATTTGGTTGATTTGTAGGTGAAGTTGTTGATTTTTTACCTCTTCTTCTACTCCCACCTGTTCTTTTGTTTATAACGTCTGTAACATCATCTACAATTGAAGATGTGTCACCTTGTTGAATTGAGCCTGGTAATATAATTACACTTTGATCATTTACAGGTTTAGGATTAGGTCTACCTCTTCTTCGACCACCAGTTCTATTATTTATATTATTCGTAGTATCATTAATTGGATTTGATGACATTTGTTCATTTCTTCGTTCTTCAGGACTTGAATATTGACCTCTAACAACTTTACCATCAGGGCTAAAATTGTCATAATTATTATTAATACCAGCTCTTTTTCTATCTCTCCATGCACTCCACATTTTTCTTATTTCTTCTCTTTTAGATCCAAATTCAGCATTAGCGTCATCTTCTCTTTTTTGTCTATCAATTTCTAACTGTTTAGCATATGGTGCACCCTGACTACTATTTCTAGCATCAGCTCTAGCTTGTCTATTGAAATAAATATCTTTAAATTTCTTTAAACCACCAAAGAAACCCATTCTTTCTTTACGTTCCCGTCTACCTTTAAAATCTAATAAGTCATTCCAACCTTCTTCTACATAAGCATCTAAACCAGCCTGCATATGTTTTTTAGTTAAACCTTTTGATAGACCTTCCATTCCTTTAAATGGTGCAGAAACTATACTACCAACTATTCTGCCAATTCCACCTAATATTTTTGACATAAAACCTCTTAATGGTTTCATAACTCTATCTTCCATAAATTTACCAAAAGGCACACCTACATGTTTTTCAAATACATCTCCGATAAAAGTTTTAAAACTGGTCCAACCTTCTACAAAATTATCTTTTAAACTTCTTATCATTAATTTTATTTCATGTTTAATTGGATCAATTGCATTAAGAAATGGGTTAGCAATACTTCTTGTAAACCATTCTTTAACATTTAAATTTATTTCTTGTAATTTAATCTTAAAGGGTTGAAGAACTTCTAAATTAGTCCAATTAATAACTTTACCTAATATACCACCTTTTCTTAATTGAGTTTCTTCATCAAATTCTCCAAATAATGCTTTTTTCCATTTTTCAGATGATAAAGCTATACCAGCAGCGGCTCCTAATAAAGCTCCACCTAAAGGTCCACCAGGTAATAAAGCGGCACCTAATAAACCGAATTTACTTGTAATTAATCCTATACCCGCACCACCTAATATACCTGCACTAACATTACCAAACATTTTTTTAGCCTTAGCTTTATCAACTTTACCAAATACTTTTTCAGCTATTCCACCAAGTCTAGTTCCATCTGCTTTTAAATCACCAAACATAAATTTCTTAAACTTTTCTGAACTAGCTAACATTGATACTCCAACACCAAATAAAGCACCGCCAATAGGACCACCAGGTAAAAAGAATGAAGGTAAAAAACCAAAACCTAATATAGATTTAAGAGCTCCTAAAGTAGCACCACCAACAATACCAACTTTGTTCTTCTTAAAGAACTCTTGAGTTTTCTTAGTAACATATCCACCAATTCTGGTTCCATTAATATCTTTAGGACCAAATAACCAATCTTTAAATTTATCTGATTGTGATAAGAAACCAACTGTGGTACCTACAATAGCTCCACCTAATGGACCACCAGGTAAAAATAATGAACCTAATAAACCTAATTTACCACCCATTAATAAACCACTACCAGCTCCAACAATACCAAATGATAATGCTTTGGGTAATCTTTCTTTAAATTTTTTAAATAAATCCCCAACTATTACATAGTTTTTATTATCTTTACCACCAATTTTACGTGGACCAAAAATAGCATCTGAAAAGTTTTGAAAACCATCTTTTATACTATTAACAGCAGTTGAAAGTACACCTTTTTCTTGTATATTACCATCTTGATTTCTTCTACCAAATAAATATGATGTTATAGTATTTTTAAAACCTGAGAACATTGATTTTAATTCACCAAATACACTCTTATTATTACTAGGAAAAGAAACTCCTGATCTATTTATATAAGCTTTACCAGTAAAATAATATTTAGCATTATCAAATATATCTAAAAGATGATTAGATGTATCTGAAAACATTCCACCTTTTCTTTTACCAGTAGAATCTTTTAAACCAAATAAAAAATCTGTTAATTTACTAAAATTAGATTTAACTCCTTTAAAAAATTCAGAATCTTTTAATTTAGTTATAAAACCATTAGGACCAAATAAAGATTCTCTAATTGGAGTAAATATTTTATCTTTAAACCATTCTGTCATTGTTTGAAATTTACTTTGCATTAAAGCCCAGCTTCTATTAAGAAAAGATGAATTACCACTTTCATCATCACCAAAAATTATCTTAAACATACTATTATCTATTTTTTTAAATACAGTATTAAGTAATTTTGCAGGAGTGTTAAAAATATCTCTTACTTTTTCTCTTAATAAATTATATTTAGTTTGCATATCACCCGATATAAAACTTCCCAACCATCCACTCTGTTGTCTTCTATCTCTTTCAGAATCACTTCTTCTTTGTTCATCAAATATTCTAATTTGGTCTCTCATTTCTTCAGCAGTTATATCGGAATTTGATAACCTATTTACTATTTTTTTACCTTGTTGTCTATTAATTCTTTCTAGCTCGGGTGTAATCTCAATGTCTTGTTGTGGTTTTACTTTGAATTTTCTATCTCTTTCTCTTTCTTGAGTTCTCATTCTTCTTAATTGTCTATCATGATATTCAAAACTTGGTTGAGAAACTGAACCATCCGGATTAATTAATTGAGTTACAGGAAATACTTTAATACCCCTTAATAAAATCTCTTTAATATCACGAAAATAATCTAAATCAGATTTACCAAATTGATCAGTTCTAGATAAAACACCAAAACCTTTTTTTACTTCAAATTGATTTCTATTATTTTTATTTCTTTTAATATGGTCATCAAAAGATAATTGATTATTAAGAATAGCCGCATTATATCTTAATGGGTCATTTTCCATATCAGTAAATATTTTTTCTTTATTCTTTCTAGCATTTAATACATCTGCACCAAACATTTTTTGTATATCACCTTTATTAAGTGATAATACTATTTGTCTAAAAAAATTATTCATTTCTTCACTACCAAAATCATGAACATTTTTCAATTCATTTATATTAGCTCCACTTTTATCTTTAGTTCTTACAGGATTTACTAATTTATTTAAAGTAGGTAGTTTTAAGAAAAAACTTTCTAAATCTTTATTAAATTTTTTTCTTTCTTCATCATTTTGAATATTAAAAGCATTAGCTTTATCTTTTATTTCACTCATAACATCTGAAAAACTATTTAACACAGTTCTATTAACAGTACTTTGGAAATCTTTTTTCATAGAATCCATAGAATTGAATATACCTTTGTCATAATCAAATCCGACTTCTTCTTTACCATTTAATGCAGCTAAAATCTTTCTTAAATATCCTGGTATAACTTCAGTTATAGATTTTCTTGTTTGACCATCAAAAGGAACTGCACCTTTATCATATTGAGATAAATCGACAGATGATTTTTGTTTTACGTTTATACCAAAAACTTGACCTAAAAAATTTAATATAGGATTATCAGAACCAACCATTCTATTAGCTTTCATCAATAAAGCTGGAAAGAAATTTTCAAAACTTTTATTCATACTAGTTAAAGTTTGTTTTAACATTGATGGAATAAATGCAGATACTATTTTGGTAGATAAAAAACTTATAGGTGATGCGGCTAAAAATTTTAATTGATCTTTATCTGATAACATATATTTTAACTGAGATAAAATCATATCTTGATCTACAGCTGCACCAAATTGTTTTTTAACTAAATTAGCATAACCGGATAAATTTAATCCACCTTTAGATAAAAAAACTGATTCCATTGGATCAACTTTTTCTTTAACAACTTTCTCTTCAGATGAACCTTTTTTCATTTGATTATGAATATTATTAAATGCATTTAAACTTTCTTCATAATATTTAAAAGTTGTACTTATATATCTGGTCATTGATTCACTTTGAAAATTAACAAGTAGGCTTAAATTATCATTTATTGCACTTAATCCTCTATTTAAATCTTCACCAAGTTTTCTATTTATCATCATATGATTAGTAGCTAAAGATATAGATATTTTATCACTAGCTTGAGTTGTATTATATATAGCTTCAGTTTGTCTTTCTACAGCTTTGACCATAGGATTATTTCTATTAATATTAGAAGAAACAATTACTCTATTAATAGTAGGTGAACCACTTTCAGATGTTGTTTCAGAAGATACTTTATAATCATCATTTTCAAAATTTAATTCATCACCAAATTCAAAATCTATATCATCTTTAAATATTTCATTCTGTCTATCTTTATTATATATTTTACCTGACTTAATATCTTTTAAAGCATTTTTTATTGCCGTTTGACCTATATTAATATATTCATTCTTAACCATTTGATCTGATAATTTTTTACTTAAAGATTTACTTTGTCTTAAATCATTATAGAAATTTTTAAATGTTTCGGTATTACTTTTAATAAAATCTATTGGTGCTGGAATCATTTCTTCAATTAATTCAGTTGTAGTATATCCTAAGGATTTACCAACATTTTTAAACCAATTTAAAGCTGTAGGTGATTTAGATTTAATTTTAGTTCTATTTTTTATCTCCAATTTAGTTTACAACTCCTTTCGTTAAAATTAATTGTTTAAATTAATGTTTTTTCATTAAACAAAGACCATAATATAAAAAATATTATATTTATATATTATTATTTTAATAATCACTGAAATATTAAATGTTGGATAAGGAGAATAATTGTTACATATGAAAAATAATAAAAAAATTTTTTGTATAGAAAAAGACAAAAATGTTAATATTAATGAACTTATTAATAAAACTTTACTTCAAATTATTTTCACTAATAACCAAAGAAAAATAGTTTTTTATTGTTCCGATGGAACAATATATAGTATGTATCATGAACGTGATTGTTGTGAAATTGTTTATATAGAAGATATAATCGGTGACACTAAAAATTTAATTAATTCACCAATTTTAATGGCAGAAAAAATAACTAATTCAGGTTATAAAAATAAAAAAGAAACACGTTATACATGGACATTTTATAAATTTGCAACTATAAAAGATTATGTAACTATCAGATGGTATGGTTACTCTAACGGTTATTATTCTGAAGAAGTTAGTTTTAAACAAATAACCAAATTAATTTTAAGGAGTTGTTTTTAATGAATCAAGATTGTTCTGTAAAAATTAAATTATTAGAATGTGAATTTAATGAAATACAAAATATTTTATTAAAATTAGATATAAATTTAAAAAATTTAGTTAATACTTCCATAAGAGCAGCCCTTTATGATATAAATAACAAAGGTTATTATATGAGAACTGATAAATTTTCAATTGATAAAAGAACTAAACTATACAGTTTAAAGATTAAATTAAATTTATATAAACAATTACAAGAAATTAGTAATAATATTGATTTAAACATTAGAAGTTTAATTAGAGATATATTGTTAATATATCCTAAGTTAATTTATGAATATAAACAATTTATATTAATAAAATAAATATTATTAGTTTGTCTGTTCAAATAGATAAAGAAAATATACTTATATTATAATCGAAATACATTAAATAAAAGGAGGAATAAAAATGAATAATGTTCTTATTGAAAAAGACTGTAAAATTGTTGATGTAGTTAAAGATAAAGAAAATGAAGTGGATTGGGAAGATATAAGTATTATGCAAACTTTGTCTGAAGAGTTTATTAAAAAATTTAAAAATAGAGTAAATTGGAGTAGTATAAGTTATAATCAAACTTTATCTGAAGACTTTATTAGAGAGTTTGAAGATAGAATTAATTGGGGATTTATAAGTTGTAAACAAACTTTATCTGAAGACTTTATTAGAGAGTTTGAAGATAGATTATGTTGGGAGGATATAAGTTTTTATCAAACTTTGTCTGAAGAGTTCATTAGAGAATTTCAGGATAAAGTTGATTGGGATATTATAATTCGTAAACAAATTTTATCTGGAGACTTTATTAGAGAGTTTATAAATTTAAATAGAATAAAGTTAGCTAGGAGATTATAAAGTTTTTATCAAACTTTGTCTGAAGAATTCAAAAGACAAAATTATTTATAAATATATATTATAATTAAGATAATTAATAAAAAATTAAAGGGATGAATTAAAATGAGTATTTTTATTGAGAAAAACGGTAAAATTGTTGATGTAATTGAAGGAAAAGAAAATGAAGTTAGTTGGAAAGATATATCTATTGTCCCATACTTATCTGAAGATTTCATTAGAAAATTTCAAGATTTGGTGGATTGGGAAGGGGTAAGTGTTTTTCAATCTTTATCTAAAGATTTTATTAGAGAATTTCAAGATAAAGTGGATTGGAAAAGGATAGTTCGGATCTTATCTAAAGATTTCATTAGAGAATTTCAAGATAAAGTGGATTGGAGAGAGATATATATTAGTCAAATCCTATCCGAAGATTTTATTAGAGAGTTTCAAGATAAAGTGGATTGGTTATGGATAATTAAAGGTCAAAAATTATCTGAAGACTTTATTAAGGAATTTAAAGATAAGGTTGATTGGAAATTAATAAGTTTTTATCAAAACTTATCCGAAGATTTTATTAGAGAGTTTCAAGATAAAGTAGATTGGAGAATTGTATCTCGTACACAGACTTTATCTGAAGATTTCATCAGAGAGTTTCAAGATAAGGTTGATTGGAAATTAATAAGTTTTAATCAAATCCTATCCGAAGATTTCATCATAGAATTTAAAGATAAAGTGGATTGGATAATTATATCTTATAGACAGACTTTATCTGAAGATTTCATTAAGAAATTTAAAGACAAATTAAATATTAAATAAATTTATAAAAATATATATACATGTTGGTACAGAAAAATGTACCAACATGTATATTTTTTTATTTCTCATCATAAATATTTTTTAACTTTCTTTTTAATTCTATTAATACTTTATTACCAAACATTGATAAAATAACAGATGGGGTCATTCTATTCATTACTGCTCCTGGAGCAACTACTGAAGATATTTCTTCATCTGGTCTAAATAATGAGTATGGTTCATAACCTTCAGGAATAACTTCACCAACAATAGATTTTAATGCAGTAAAGAAACATATTTTATCGCCAACACCAACTGTATCTTTATATTTAATATAAAATATTATTAAAACTCCTGAATTAACTGTATGACCTTTAACTTTACCATCTTTAGTTTCAATCTTACCAACTGGCTCATTTAACATTATACCGCATTTATAAACAGAGTCAGATTTATCATATTTATTAATAATTTTCTTTTTCTTATTAATTCTGTCATAATAATTAGTAACAATCTTTTTCAATGTTGGAGATAGTTCTTCAACATCTACAGTTGAATATACTTTGATATCTTCAATTACACCAGAATATTTAGTTTTAATGGGTGTTTTACCCATTGCTTTAATTTCTTCTTTTAATTCATTACCAACATTTGAAAGAAATTTATTTAATGAATCATCTTTAAAAGAAACTTCAAATCTAATTAATTCATCACCAACACTAACATTTTGACCTATTTCAACTATATAATCAACATTAGCATTTTTACCTAAGACAACAGGTTTTTCCATAACAATTTCTGTTGCCATATCTTCACTTAATTTCTTACTAACAAATGTAGAATCTTCATATGTTGAATAAGAGGACATACAAGCAATTTTCTGTAATGAACCAATATTGAATCTGTTACCATATAATTTACTATTACTAAAAAAATTACTATCATAAGCCAATATATCTTTTTTCTTTATTTTTTGCCCAACTTTTAAATCACATGATAATTTATTTGATAAAAAAAAACCTCCAGCCGTTTAAATTCATATTGTTCGTTAAACAATACAGTTCTCTTATGAACTTCCCTAACTTTCATTAGGATACTAGACTATATCTTCATCTCATAGAGATGCTTCCTATTTCGATTTAAGGGATTCTCACCCACTCACTTGAGCCCTACTCCTATTGCTTATTTCAAAGCTAAAGGATAGTCGTTGAACCTTTCTCATAGTATTTTATTATTTTTCATTTATATATTATTTATGTAATATAAAAAAGAAAGGAATGATATATTTATGCCTATCACTTACAAAGATATTTTAATGAATGGTATTAAAGAATTAGATACAGAATATAGTTCTAAAGAATCCATAGATATAACTAAAAAGTTCTTTGAACAAAGATTTCATAATGAGTTAAAACAATACAACGGGGATACCGAAAAAGCTACAGACGAATTTATCACCCGTAGAAATTTAGAACTTTTTAGATACTATATCGAAGAAACTTTCTTATTATATGATGAATTATATAATAAGAAAAATCCTGAAGAAATGAATAAACTATATTCTATTAGAGCTTCTCTTCGTGACATTCATAATTGTCTTTGTCATGTAATGAAAGGTAAAGAATATTGTTAAAATTAGTTTAAAAGAGTTGTAATTTTTATAGCTCTTTTATTTTTTTTACTATGAGACTTAGCTGCGGATTACTCAATCTTTTTATTATATAATAAAAAGCTCTAAGAGCCTCCCCGACAATTAAAGAAGATTCATATATATGTCACCACATATATGGGCATTTAGTTTACCATTTTTTACTACTTTAGGACTAGTATCAATTGCTTTAGTTTCTCCATTTTTATATTTAATAATAACTAAACCAGTTTCATTATTAATCTCAACAACTTCACCATCATCTTTAGCAACAACAGAAAAATCATCAGATAAATGATATTGAATAACTTGTTCAACCCCATTAGATAGTAAAACAGGAGATTGTTTTACTACAGGCACGATATGTTTTGATTGCTTTACACTCCATTTATTTCACATAGGTCGTTAATCTATGCAGTTCTCTTATGAACTTCCCTAACTTTCATTAGGATATAAGACTATATCTTCATCCTTATTATTAAATAATAAGGAGTCTCCTATTTCGATTTAAGGGATTTTCACCCACTCACTTGAGCCCTACTCCTGTTGCTTATTTCAGGATAGTCGTTGAACCTTTCTCTAATATATTAGAGACTTGGCTGCGGATTACTCAATCTTTTAATATATTAAAAGCTCTAAGAGCTTCCCCGACAATTAAAGAGATTTTTTATTTATCTATTACTAGATAATGCGACAAGTTTTATTTATCGCAGTTCTTATGCTATCCTGAAACCACTTATGATTTCCATAAGTGACAGACTATATCATCATCTTCACCATTATGTGTTCAGATGCTCTCCGTTTGGGTTTCCCTACTCTACTCACTTCTATTTATTATATTTTTTATAACAAATATGTTTTCGATAGTCTTTGAACTTTATTCCTATAATAATATTATAGGAATCTTAGCTGCGGATTACCCAATCTCTTATCTTGTTACCATACCTTAATTAATTAGATTAAGCCACTAATATATTACTATATTAATTTGGTAATAAGAGCATTAAGGGTGTTCCCGACAATTAGAAGAGTTTTTAACTATATATTTCTATATAGTGGGACAATAGCAACTCATCCCGTGTATTTCCTAAAGGAGACAATAATTCTGCTGGAGAAAACAAATTTGCATCTTTTAAAATATCAAGTCTATCATCATTTATATCAATATATCCTCTTGGATTCTTTATATTAGGTTCTAATGTTAACTGTCTAGTTACACCACATGATGAATCTGGTGAGGTTGACATAGCTAAAATACCTAACATTGTTTTATCGTATGACCTTTTATCCTGGGTATAAGCTTCATCTAGATTCATCCCAGAATGGCCTTTTGGACTAATAACCCTCCCCTTTTCCAATTCAACTATCTCGGTATTCACATAGGTCGTTAATCTATGCAGTTCTCTTATGAACTTCCTTAGTTCTCACTAAGATAATAGACTATATCATCATCCATTATATAATCAGTATAATGGAGCCTCCTATTTCGATTTAAGGGATTTTCACCCACTCACTTGAGCCCTACTCCCAATTGCTTATTTCAAAGCTAAAGGATAGTCGTTGAACCTTTCTCTACACCCCTCTTTTTTATCCTATATGTTAGGTCCTGTATTTGTTTAGTATTTTCTATATTTAAGTATTTACATATTTCTGAATTATTGTAACCTTTAAGAATTAGATTTTTAACTTTTAATCTAAAGTCTAAAGAAAAAACTTTAGAATGATTAAAAATATTAATAGGAAAATTATAATTTTTAGTTATTTCGTAGCGAATTTTCTTTTTATAAATAAGATGAATAACCTTATCACTTAATCCAGTTTCATTAGTTATTTCGAATGGTGAGTATCTATTAGAAAGCATTTCACATGCTTTAATAATTAATGAGTTTGAAAATTTACATAAATGGGATTCTTCACCTTTCTTATTTCTTCTGAGTTTCATTTTAAAAGCATGAATAGCATTTTCTGATTTAGTAGACCACTCTAAATTAGTAAGTTCATTATTTAATTTAAATCCATCTTTATGATTAACTTCGGGTTTATTTTCTGGATTAGATATAAATTCTAATGCCATTAATCTATGAATAGTTTTTTTATATCGACACCCATTGTGATAAATATTTACTGAGTAATAGCCTGAGCGTATTTCAGGTTTAAGAATTTTATTTTTAATTAAACTTTTAACGAGACCATAATTACTTACTAAGTAATCAGTTTTTTCACCATTTATATGAACAGGTAAGAAAATTTCTATAATAACTTTCATTTTCTACCCCCTTTCTTAATTATTGTTTAACCAAAAATTATTTTTAAGAGTGTGAGTGTAGAGACTTGGCTGCGGATTACTCAATACTAAACCTTGTTACCATACCTTAATTGATTAGATTAAGCCACTATAATGTCACCATTATAATTTGGTAGTTTAGTCTCTAAGAGCTTCCCCGACAATTAAAGAAGATATTCGAAGTATATTACTATACTAAGTCCCATATTTTAGTTTAGGATTGAGGATACTGTAATCCTCGATTGTCTGAGCAGTTAATAATTTTTTAATAATAACATCCTGTGGTACTGATATTTTAACAGGATTATTATTTAAAGAAGTAGTTCTATACTTAATGTAAGCATTAGCAATTTCTTTATATATTAAAGCATTAACTAATTCATTTGATCTTATTCTATATAAATTCATATTATTTTCTTTAATATATGAATTAGTTGCTAATAAAGAATTTGCATATAGAACTAAAGAAACATAATCAGTTGGATAGTTTAAATCTTGTAATACTTCTCTTGTAGTTGGGTTAATTAAAAATTCATATGAATTAAGAAAAGCATTACCGATTATTCTACTATTATAAAGAGTATCGAATAAAGATAAATAAACATCTTTTGAATCAAATTCACTATACTCAAAAGTTTTAGTTGGAATATCTGCAAACGCATTCATTAATAAAGAGTTTTCAAATGGGTATTTATCATATATCAAATATCCATCACTAAATTGAATAATTCCCTCATTATTAGATATATCTTTAGGTTTTTTATCTGAAAAATAATGTTTAATATTAGCTTTTTTCATTACAGTAGATAAACCTTCTAAGAATGAAATTAATAAAACTACTGGAACATGTTTTTGCATTATATATGCTCTAGTATATACAAATTTTTTACCACTTTTAATATCATCAAAATCTTGTACTGGCCCTTGTTGAGTTAACATAGAAAGTATATAATCAACTATATCAAAATGACTACTAATAAGTTTTTGAGTATTTGTATCAACTATAATTGGAACATTATCAATTCCATAAAAACCTATTACAAATTCATTTTGATTAAGTACTAATTTCATATTTTTATCCTTAATTATATTCATAATATCATCTTGATTAAAATAAAATTCAGTTTTATCTATACGAATATAAGTAAAGCTTTTAGATAATTCATCATATTCTATAGTAGTATTATATTTATTATTAATAGATAAATTGTTACCATATTTAACTTTAATACCTTCTTTTTGTTCATATAAAAATTTTCTCATTTTTTCTATTTTAGATGATATTTTATTACCATAACGTCTAATAAACATTTTATTGTAATCAGTACAAATTTGAACTTCATCAGGTCCAGTTTTAACAACCGGTTTCATAAATAACTGCTTCATAATAATTTTCTTATTACCACCTAAATATAAAAACTTATCATCTATAAATTTAGGCACATCAAATTTTAATTTATGTCTAACTCTATTTTCATCTTCTAAATCAAAAGTATATGTTTCTTTTAAATTTAATTCATCAGATGAATCAACCTTTTCTATGTTCCTGATATAAACTGGAATAGATTTTTCATTTAAGAATTTTATATTATTAAGTAAGTCTTTTTCATGAAGAACCTCATTATATGCTTTTTCAAAATGAGGGTATCTTATAGTAGTGATGTTTTTATTAGTAGTATTAACTTTATCTGAAACATCAAAATTGGGAAGGACTAATTGATCTTTATTAGTAGTTTCATATATATTATCCATATTTATTCCCATTTTATCTTGTATTATTTCTTTTTGTTTCTTTCTTAATTCTTCATCTCTTTTAATAGAAGCTGTACTTCTACCAACTTTTTTCTCTTGATTTAATATATGAATTTTTTTTATAATTTCATTATCATTAATAATATCAGATGAAACTTTATTATACATTTCATCATTACTAGAACTATCTAATTCATTAACATCAATTATTTCATCGACTTTTTCTTCAATACTACTTTCAAATTCTTCATCTTGTTCTGTTTTATCAGTACCAACAAATCTATGTTGATCATTAAGATATCCAATCATTTTATCTGTAACTTCTTTTCTTTTTATCAATTTCTCAATATCATCTTCATTTATATCCAATAAACTTTTAGGAGATGATTTAATAATCTCTTTCTTAAATACAGAAAATGATTCTTTATCACATAATGAAGGATTTAATCTTATTACACTATTATCAGTATAAAAGATAATATTAATATCACCCAATTCCATAAATTTATCAAAGTATTTATACATACAATAATAAATAATAAATATAGGATTATCAAAATTTAATTTACCCTTTATTTGATTTTTAACATCACTAATCCAACTATTAATATCAATACAAATAGTTCTATATTTATATTGAATGAATTGACTATCATTAATTAAGCTATCCAAATAAGTTATATAGTTTTTAATTCTAGTTGCAAAATTAACCTTCTTACTTAATTCGAAAAATAAATTATTATGTTTTATTAAATCAACATATAAATTCTTTTTATTTATTGAATGTAAATCTGTAACAGTCTGAATAAATCTAACTTGTTTTTCTATATTAGTATAAATATTTGTTCTTTCTTTACGATATAGAACTCTAAATGATCTATTGAATAACTTACCAGTATAAATTTGATCCATAAAATAAAAATGATACATATTACTATTTTTAATAAACTCATGTTTCAATAACCCTATAGAAGACTCTATGCTATTATTATTAATAAAGATAACACTATTAAGACTTGGATACTTTTCATCTTTAGGTAATAAAACTTTCTGTTTATAAGTTTTAAGATGAGGTATATCAGAAATAAAAGTCAAAACCTGTTCACCAACCCTTCCTTATAATTTTTTATTATAAAGATGTTGGTAAACAGGTAATTTACTCATACGAGTGTGGTAAAAATAACCCTTACACTCTAAATTATTAACTTAGAATTAGGTAAGGTCAAAAGTTTGTTATTATTGAGCAGATGTCCAACCATTTGTCATCAATAACCTCCTGAAAAATTTAATAAAATTAGTCATTAATTATTTGTTCAACAACTTTTAATTAGAGAAAAAATATTAAATAAAAGGAGGTTTTATTATTAAATGTTTTCTTTATTGGAAGAAAGTGAAATAAACAGTATTAAAAACCATTATAATAATATTTATACTATTGGAGATCATTATTTTAACCCAAATCCTGATATATTATTACAAGAATGTTTAGAATATATTCCAATAGGTAAATCACTTGAATTAGGAATAGGTATTGGTAAAAACGTAAATTTTTTATTACAAAATGGGTTTTCAGTTGAAGGTGTTGATTTTTCTAATGTTATAATTGAAGAACTTAAAAATAAATATTGTAATTCTAAATGTATATTTAAAACAGAAGATATCACATCTTTTAATATACCTGTAAACACATATTCTTTAATTATATGCTCAATGACAATATCTTATTTATCAAAAAATAATATTAAAAAACTTATAAATAATATAAAAAATGGTTTAATTTATAATGGAGTAGTTCTTATTAATACACTCTCTGAAAATGACCCAATATTTAATATTAATCAAAAAAATAAAATGTTATTAGATAATAAATTATCAAAAAATGATATCAATTATTTAAATTTTAAACAAATACCTATCACTAAAAATGAAATGAAAAATTATTTTAATGATTTTGAAATTATTGCATTAAATGATTTATATCTGAAGGAACCAAAAAGAATAACTGGAGGTTATTATGGTATAATGATGTATATAGGTAGAAAAAATATTAATAAATAAAAATATATATTATTATAATGAAAAAATATAAATAAAATATGAATGGTGGTTGTTTAATATGAATGATATTCTTATTAAGAAAGATGATATTGTTATAGATATAATTGAATGTAATGAAGATATAATTAATTGGGCAAATATATCTATGTATAAAAAATTATCTGAAGAATTTATTAAAAAATATAATGATAAAATTGATTGGGAAGCTATAAGTTGTACTCAATTTTTATCTGAGGAATTAATACGAGAATTTAAGAATAAGGTTGATTGGATTGAAATATGGTCTCATCAGAAATTATCTGAAGATTTTATTCGTGAATTTATATATAAAGTGAATTGGAATAAAATAAGTTATCATCAGACTTTATCAGAAAACTTTATTAGAGAATTTCAAAATAAAGTTAATTGGATATCAATAAGTTCAGAACAGAAATTATCTGAAGAATTTATACGAGAATTTAAGAATAAAGTTGATTGGATTGAAATAAGTTTTTGTCAGATTTTATCAGAAAACTTTATTAGAGAATTTCAAAATAAAGTTGATTGGATGTCAATAAGTTGTAATCAGAATTTATCTGAAAAATTTATTTGTGAATTTAAAGATAAGGTTGATTGGATTGACATAAGTTTTTACCAAATTTTATCTGAAGATTTTATTAGGAAATTTAAGGATAATGTTAAATGGGATTTAATAAGCTCTAAACAAGTATTATCAGAAGATTTTATACTAGAGTTTAAAGATAATGTTAAATGGGAATGGATATATCATAATCAAATTTTATCAAAAGATTTTATTGAAGAATTTAAGGATAAATTATGTAAATGAATAATTTTACTTAGGGGGTTGAAAAAATTATGAGTGGTGGAAGTTATAATTATTTATATTGTAAAGAGGTAGAAGATATTATTGTTAATAAAGAGGATTTAATAAATATAATTGATAGACTTAAAGAATTAAATTGTATTCGTGCATTTAATTATTCACAAAACATCTTAGATGATATTAGAGCAGTTCAGGAAATAATTGCTGAAATAAATAATAAAATAAATATCATCAGTGATCTTTGGAGAGCTGTTGAATTTTATGACAGTAATGATATTGGTATAAACCGTGTTGTTGATATGTATGATCTATTTTGTAGATATCTAAATAAAAAATAATTAAATTTAGGAGTGAATTCAATGTATATTAGAAATATTAAAGTTGTTTTTAGTAATGAAAATCAATTATGTATTAGTGGTGAAATGAAACTCAGTAAACGAGAAATAAAATATATACCTGAATGTAGTAATAAACTTGCAAATATTTTACTTAGTAGGTTTACATCTTTATCTATGCATAAAATTAATGATAATATTAATAGTTTAACATTTCATGATTTTAATACAGGAATTAATTCTTTAAATAATCTTAAAAAAGGTGTATATGCTGACTTTGTGTTGTATTCTAGAACTTTTTATAATGTCCGTATAGATGATTGGAAATTAACAGATATTGTTAATAATAATTTTGATAACTTAGCTTTGTTATTAGACCATAATTCATTTGAAAACTATTTAAAAATTTTATCACTTTAATTTTTAGGGGTTGGTGGTATTGGTGAGCGTAGATCCAAAAAATATAAAGAATATTGAATTCTTTATGAACTTAGCAAAAAATCCATTTTTGATTAAAAGTGATTATAAAGTATTATTATATTTAATACCGAGACTTAATAATAATGAATTTAAACGTATAGAACAATCTGACATAGTTCGTACTTTGGATTTAGATAGGGGTGAGGTATCAAGAGTTTTTAAAAGATTAATGTATTTAAATATTATTGAAAGGGAAAGTGATATATTTAATAAAAACTACAAAATAAATAATAAACTTTTTTAGTATTTTTAGTGTTTCTAAATATATATTATTCAATAGAATAAGAAAAGGATTATTGTGGAGAGATATTTTGATAATCCTCATATATAACTTGTATAGAGAAGCTTCTTACAAAAAAATCAAATATTTTTCTGTTATGAAATTGAATAACTTTATATTAAATAATATCTGTGAGAAACACAGATATTATTTTTTTCATATTTTAGTTAATAATATTTATAATAAATGTGATAATTTTATTATAGATGAATAATAAATTCTGAATCTTTGTTTGAATAGCTTTTTAAAATCTAGAGAACTTTTTAATAAGTTCTTATTTTTTTATATTAAAAGGAGGATTAAGATGAATGTAAATGGATTACTTAAAATATTTAAAATATATCCACAACAGATGCAAAGAAATGATAAATATTATGAAGTATTTATATTTAATTCTCATGAATCAATGTATGTTTATTATAATAATACTGGAGGGTATAGAAAATGTAATTTTGATGCAATATGTAGAGACTTAGAAATATATAAAGGAGATATTACATTAAATAAAATTGGAGAAATACTTATTCCTATAGAAAAATGTAATATAAATGTAATTACACATGAATGTGCTCATGCTATATTTCAATATATGAGGAAATTTGGTAAAATTGATATATTAGGTTATATAGATGAAAATAATTGTTGGAAGGGTGAAGAAATGTACTGTGACTTACTTGGAAAAACAGTATCTCAATTTATTCATACTTTATTCATATTAAATGCTAGAGATGTATTAATATGAAATTAAGGGGTGATTTTTATTATGAATTTTATACATCCAATTTTAGACAGAGTTGTTACTTATAAGAGATTAACTAGAAGAACTTATACATGGTGGCGTTATACAATTAAAAATAATAAAATAACTATTACACCATTAAAAGATGGTTTACCTTCTTTAGATGTTATATTTAATGCTTTATTAAGAGATATTGAATTTATTCATTTATTTATGAATGATAAATATATAATAAATAAAGATAATAATATGATTAGTCATGTTGATTTAAATAATAATCGTTATTTTACTTTATTTAAAGATAATAAATATAAGAAATTATTTAAAATAAACTTACAATCAAAAGAAATAGGTGAACCTATTATTGAATTACCTTTAGATAATTTCTTATCAGTATTATACTTATTTTATCCTAATTATATATTAGAAGATGTTATTATTTTAAATAAGGAACATACATGTCAATGTAATAATATTTTTTTTACATTTAATATAGGGAATATTAAAAAGAAACCTTATTATTTAAATAGTTATATTAATTTGGTTGATAATTTTAAATTAATGAATAGTGATATTAATACCGATTATATATTTTCTAGACATCTAGCTGGATTTTCTAAGAAAAAAAGAAAATTAGGATTATACTCATATTCAATAATAAAAAATTGGGATGAGATATCACTTAAAAATAGAGATAAATCTTTTAGAGAAATATTACAAGAAACTTATAGTAAAAATTTATCAATGATTTTTATTATATATTTTAAAAATAATTATGAAATAAAAGATAAAATGACTAGAAAGTTTATTAATAATATGATTAAATTATTTGATACTAATGGTTTTATTTTTTATTAAAAATTTAATAAATTAAAAATAATTTAATTGAACATATAATTAATCCAGCATCTTTATGTTTTTATCAATATGAAGATGTGTAAAATCGTTAGTATAAATTACAATTGTAATGATTCGTCGTTACATAATTTATATTGACGATTTTGGATCAAGGGGGCGTTCACGCGAGTGAATTGTAGGCCATGATTGAGATTATTGTCTGTGAGAACAGACAATAATTGAAAATCGCTCAAGGGCAGTAGGGTAAAAGTATTGATTAATCTGAAAGATTAATTCTAAATTTAAAAAAAACTTATACATAAACATATCATAAAGATAAATTTATTTAATCTAAACTGGTTCTAAATAATAATAATATGTATATAATATTATATACATATAAATTATAATACAAAGCATATTGATAAAAATATTGGGCATATCAATTGATATGCCCAATATTAACATTTATCGTTAATATAAAAAATAAAACAGAGCATTAACGCAAACATACAAATAATAATATTAATAAACCAATTCACTAGTATTACCGAAGCATATTGTAAAAATATAAACGAAGCACCCTACTGCCCCCTTGATAATATCCATCGGAGAGGGAGTTACACTATTTTTATATGTAAAAATAATCTTGAGATTAGTATAAGGATAAATATATTTTCATAATAGAAAATATATTTATCCTTATACTAATTTTTTATTTATATATTATTATATAAGTTACATTATATAAAAGATATAATGAATAATTTTATAAAAGGGAGAATGAATAATTATGAATATAATAAATACAATTGGTAATGATATGTTAATAAACTATATATACAATAAGATTGTATATAATATTAAGACTAATATAATTAAAGATTTCTTTATTAATTTAGGAAAAAGTGAAGAGAAAGATATAAAAGTAATAGAAACACCAACAGGCTACTTAGTAGGATTAGAAATATTATTTTCAATTAATGAAGAAACTAATATATTAAATATTAACTTACTTAATAGAATTAATATACTAGTAAGAGATTATATAGTAAATAATGAACAACCAACAATTGAAATAATTAATAAGATATTAAAAGATAAAGGAAGTGATTGTATAATAGAAGAAATAGAAGTTGGTTATATTAATAAAGAATATTTTATTAAATTTTTAGTTAAACTAAACTTTATTGAATATAGTTCAATAATGATATTACATTAAAAGGGAGATGTTGATAATGGAAAATATAATTGAACTTGGAATAAATGATAGAAGGAGAAAAATGGATAATGTTATAGAAACTTTTAAACAAAAGTTGGATGATAAAATGAAACTTAAAGACTTTAAAAAAGATTTAAATAATATTAATTTTTTAATAGATAAATATTTTAATAAAACTATTATTCTAGATAAAATTCTTAAAAAGATGATTAAGATGCAAATAAGTGAAATGTTAATAAATGAAAAAATATTATATGGGATATGTATTAATGACGAGGATTTAATAATTAGTATAAAGGATATTAATATTATAGAAATTAATTCTATTAATAAATATGTCAAAATGAAATTATCTAATATATTTTATGATAAGGATTTTTTATATGAGTTAGGATATTTAAGATTAGAACCATCACTAATACAAGTATCACTAGATTATATTGGTCATATAAAAATATCTTTATTATTTAAATTTAAAGAAGATATGATACCAAATACTACTTTAATTAGGTATTGTAATGAATTAGATAAAATTATTGATGAAAATTTATAAAAGGAGATATGATAAATGATTATTAAAGAAGGATTAAAACCAATTAGTGATTCAAAAGAACTAACAGAAAAAGAACTATTACTTAGTAATATGAATAATCTTATTATTAATAGAATTGAAAAAAGAGATTTATCTGAAATGATAACATATTTAAATCATTTATTAACAAAAATTGATACTACAAAAATCAATATTAATATAATTAAAGAAATTATTCAATATAAAATTAATAACATGGAAATAAATAAAAACATATCTAGATTTGGTATAATTACTTATAGTATTAATGTTAATTTTATTATACCAAAATGCTTATTTGATATTAAAGTATTTAATAATATAGAACAACTCCATTTATTAAGTTATATTAAAAACTTTATTTCTAATTTACTAAGTGAAGATTTACGTGTATCTAATAAACGACCTATATATGAAGAATATGATTTAATATCAGAACCAATAAGAATAGAAATAGATAAGGATATTGAAATAATAATACCATTTAAGTTTAAACAAATAAGTGAATTTTATGATTTAATATCTAAATATGACTCTAGTATAAATGATATTATAATAAATAAAGTAAAAAAGGAGACTGATGAAAATGTTAAAAATTAAAAAAGTATTTTTAAACTGGTTAGCTGAAAAGACTATAACTTTATTAGAGAAAGAGCAAATAGAAAGACAACCAATAAGGAATGTAAGTTTTAAAGAGTTACATCAGTATATACAAGAAAATAAAGATATTAATAAGTTAATTAAAAAAATAATAGAATTTAAAACTTTTTATGTACTTAATTTTGATAACTTTATAAAAGACATAATTAATAGTATAACAGAAGAGTATTTTTATATTTATAAATTTGAAAATGGTGATGAAATATCATTAACAATTAATGATATAGTAATAGAATATCCTGTAAATGTAAAGTTCTTAGATAAAGCTCAAATAATATTTTTAGAAAACTATTTACAAAGTATATTCAATGTTGATTTTATATATAATTCTATTGAATTAATCACTAAGGAACATTTATCAGCCACAATATTATCATATGATTTTCTTTATTATGATGAAGAAAATGATAAATTTGTTATAAAAGTTAAATTAGTTAAAGAGAAAGATTATGAAAAACTTTCTAATTTGTGTAATAAAATAAATTTGACTGTAAATAATTCCATCTTATCCAATATTATAAGTAAATAAAGGGGATGTTTATAATGAAAAAAATTTCTAATAAAATTAAAGGTTTGATAAATTATGAAACTATATGTACTTAAAGATAGTAAAAAAAGGACTATAGCTATATCGGAAGATAGAAATTTCATTATTAAATATATTCTTTTAAAGAATATAAATGAATTTAGTATTAATAAAATATCAGATAAGAAAGAAATAATGAGATTAATAAATACATTTAGTGAATTAGTTTTAAATGAATTTGATGAATTTATACTTACATCAGAAGAATTATTTGTTGTTAATAATACAATAGAAGAATTTACATGTAGAATAACAGATACTATTAGTAATCTTTCATTAATAAGTGATTATTTATCCTTATCTAAAAAAGATAGAGAAAACATTAATAAAGTAATTAAACTATTAATAAAGATTAATAAACGAAAAAAACTTAATATTCTTTTGAATATTAAGGAATTTATCTTATCTATTTTTAAAACCAACATATCTGATTTATTTAAAAATTATAAATAAGGAGTAAATAAATAATGGATAATTATTATATGATTGAACAGATATTTTACACTGAAGGTTTTCCGGTTATTAGTTTTTCTATATGTAAAATACTACAAACTACTTTATATAATAATAATAATAAATTGGACTTCAGAACAAAAACTAATAATTATAATCCAAAACTATTTGAAACTAAAGAAGAGGCTTTAGATTTTATAAGAAAAGCACTAATAAATAAAGAAACACACGATCAGGATAATTTTTATAGATATTTTATAGTTGAATATAATATAAATTTAAATAAATTAAATAGACTGAGTATTTTAGTGTAAATTAATATACTCAAATCATTATATTATTAAAATTAAAAATTACTTTAATAGTAATTTTTAATTTTTTTGGTAACTATATTATAATTATTTTTTTATAAAAAAGGAGGTAAAAAAATGAAAGGTAAACTAATTGTTATTGAAGGTGTTGATGGGTCGGGGAAAGAAACCCAATCTAAATTATTAACTAATTTATTAAATTTCTTATCAGTTGAAACTAAACTATTATCATTTCCTAATTATGAAGATAATTCATCTTACTTAGTTAAGAAATATTTAGAAGGTAATTTTAATAAGAATGATGGATTAGATGTGTTATCTTATATAAAACAAGCTTCTAGTTTTTATACTGTAGACAGAATATATACTTTATTCAATAAAAAAAATAATACTAAGAGTTATTATGAAAAATTACAAGAAGGTATGAATATAATTTGTGATAGATATACAACTTCAAATATACTACATATGTCTGCTAATTTACAATTAAATGGTATAGTAAGTGATATATTTTCATATGCTGATTGGATTCATTATATTGAATACGGAGTATTTAAATTACCAAAACCTGATTTAGTTATATTTCTAGATGTTAATATAAGAAAAGTTATAAAAAATTTAGAAAATCGTAGTGGAGAAAATATTAAAGATATAAATGATATTCATGAAAAGAAAGATCATCAATATGCTTTAAACAGAATAAAAGAAACCGTTATTCAATTATGTGGATGGGAAAGAATTGATTGTATGTCTGAAGTTAATAAGGATGAAATGTCAAATAAAGAAGAAATAACAGAAAAGATTATTCAAGTTATTAATAAGAAATTTAATGTGGACTATACCAGTTATATTCATGATATTAAAATTACTTAAATATTATTATAAGGGATGAAAATAAAATGGATGATATAAGAGAATACAATTTAATAGAAAAATGTTTGGGGTGTAGATATAAATCTTATCCTTGTTTTGGTTTTTATATTAATAAGTATGGTTCTATTTATGAAAAATCTAAAGGAGTTGAATGTATGAAAGATAAAAAAATGGAAATTACTAAAACATTTTTTGTAACAGGAAAATGTGATAATTGTGACTTTTTTAAAACACATCAATGTATAGGAATTTTTGTTAATAGAGAAGGTGATATTTTTGATGGTCCTATAAAAATAAAATGTTTTTTAGACGACACCTCATTATATAAAGAATGTGAAAATTGTTTTCAGTTACATCAAATGGATTGTGCTGGTATTCATAAACCAAAAGAACTAGATTGTTATTTACATCGGAAACAAAGTACTCTAATAAAATTTAAATATAGTGAATATATGGAAAAATGTTATAAATTATCTACAAATTCCACATGTTTAAGTAGAAAAGTTGGTTGTGTTATTGTAAAAAATAATGAGATTATTGCAGAAGCCTATAATTACACTATTAATTGTAAAGATATATGTAGAAGAAAAAAAGAAAATATACCTTCTGGCACTAGAGCAGATATTTGTAATTCAGTACATGCTGAATTTCAAGCTTTAGATAAAGCTGGTGATAATGCACGTGATGCCGACTTGTTTGTTAATTGTTCACCATGTTTTTTATGTGCTAAAATGATTATTCATAAAGGTATTAAAAGAGTTATATATGATGAACTTTATAATGATATTGAAGCTATTAACTTATTAAAAGATACAGGTATTGAATTAATTCAAATTAAAGATTTAATTAAATTAGAACAAGAAAAAATAGAGGAAATGAAAAGGATGATAGACTTTTTGCCTGATTCAGAACCTAATTGGTGTGAGAAACAACGTATTGATACATTAGAACAATTGGCTCAACTAAATAAAGAGAAGGGTGCTACAGAAGAAAGAGAAAGAATTATTAAATTAATAGAAGAAAAGAGAGAAATTTCTTTTCAACTAAAAGAGTTAGAAAAGTGTAAAATTTATAGTAATATTATTAAATTTTTAAATGGTGATATGAAAGAAAATAATATTGTTAATAAAATTAATTTTGATGAAATGACAGAAAATTTATATAAAATAAAAGAAACATTATCTGATTTATGTCATCAAATGTGGTCAGGTTGGATGGAATATTTATTTACTAAGTGTATTACAAATGAAAATGGATCACTTACTATACCTCAAGAATTTGTTGAAAGATGGGCTAGACAAATAGATACCTGCTATGAAAATTTAAGTGAAGAAGAAAAAAATAGTGATAGAATTGAAGCAGAAAGAATTATTACAATTTTAAGAAATATTAACTAATTAATTAGTTAAAATAAAAAATAAAAGGGGTAATTAGAAAATGGAAATTAGTGTTGTATCTGTTGGTGGTTTATTAAATATTAAACATTTTATACAGGATAGTAAACTTAAACCCTCTGTGAATGAATTACGTGATTTATTAAAATTCACAAATATTTTTTTTATATTGGAGGGTATTAATAGAGTTCAGAGTACTTTAATATGTGAATGTAAAGATTCTTATGTTCAACAAAGTCAAAGATATGTTCAAATGAATTCAGATGCATATAATAAAATAAAAGAATTTGAGAGAGAAGATACTGAAAAGGCCCATAACTTAATAGAAAAAGGTTTTAACTTATATTCACAAATGAGTGAATTGAGAGAAGGTTGTGTTGGTAGACCTAAAGTAGAAGATTTTAAACATGGTATCACATTTGAAGATGCACGATATATCTTACCTTTAGCGACTAAAACAAATATTACTGTTTCATTAACTGGTGATAAACTGATTGATATGTTATTTTATTTAGGGGAATACCCCTATATTAATGATGAATTAATTAATTTAATAATAGAGAAATTATATTTATCTGGTTTTGGACTGTCAGTAGATACTTTTAAGAAAACACAAGATAATTATAAACATAATAGCTTATTTGAATCACTTAAATTACATTTATTTAATGGTATAAATAAAATTGGTGAATGTAGATTATTAAATATAAATCATTTATATAATAATAAAAATGTTGGATTGGCAGCACTTACGAGCACACAACAATCACCAACGGAAACATATGTTGATAAATATGAAGACAATCAAGATGAATTAGAGAAACTTATAAAAAGAGTTCTTGATTATGGTCATAAAGGTATAGCTGAACATAGTAGAAGTTCTTTCATATTATCATGTAGTTTAGCATCCTATCATCAACAAATAAGACATAGAATTCCAACTATAGTAAGAGAAGAATTATCTGATATTATTATTAATGAAAATAGGGAAGTTTATGTTCCTGAATCAATTAAAAACTCTATTTTTATTGATTCATATATGAATTTAATTTCTGAAATACAAAAATTTAGATTAGAATTATATATTAAAAATAAAAATTACATTTCAGTATTACCATTATTATTAAATTGTGATATGATAAAATATTTTATAAGTAATAATGCAAGGGCTGATGTTGAGATGTTAAAGGATAGGTTATGTATGACGGCTCAAACAGAAATAAGAACAAATTCAACTAAAAAAGTTATTGAATTAAAGAAAATATCAAAGATATTATTTGAAGAGGCTGAACCACCATGTGTTAAAGGAAAATGTAAAGAGGGTAATCTGACATGTGGTAAATCAGAAGAAGTGAAAAATAAATTTAAAAATATATAATAAACAACTAATTAAAAAAATCAAAGGGGGTTTTAAATTATGGATTTAAGTAATTATAGTCCTATTGTACAATTAATTCTAGGTATTACAACCATTCTTGTTACAGTTTTAGGAGCACAAGCATCTACTTTTTTTAATACAAAAATTAATATTGTAAAAGAAAAAGTTAAGGATGAAAAAGTTAATAAATATATTGATTCTGCTCTAGGTACAATTCAAAGAGTTGTTGTAGCTTTAAATCAAACAACTGTTGGTGATCTGAAGCTAGCTGCATCAGATGGAAAATTGACAAAAACTGATATTGCTGTTCTTACAGAAAAAGCAACTAAGACAGTGTTAAATACATTATCCTCAGAAGTAACAAGTTATTTAACTATGACATATGGTGATATTCAAGAATGGATAAAACTTCATATTGAAAATTATGTTGCTAAAGAAAAACAAGATAATAAACTTAATATGTATACTTTACAAGAAAGTGCTGTAACTTTACGACCATTATATGGTGATACACTAAATGGCTCAGAACAAACAATTGATAATTCAAATCAAATACCTCTAACTGAAACAATAAATTCAGCAAATAATATGATTAAAGAATCATTATCAATAATTACTGGTTCTTTAAATTCTATACAAAGTTCAATTACTGGATAAGATTAATGATATGAAAATATAATGAGTTACATGTAACTCATTATATTTTTTATTTATATATTATTTAAATAAAGATAAAAATAAATTATAGGGAGATGTTGAATAATGAATGTTCAATCGTTTACTGATAGGGATCTAGATGGTGCTGGTTGTGGTGTAGTTATTGAAATATTTGAAGAAGCTTTAGGTAATAAAGTGTATACTAGATTTGTAGATAGACTCAAAATAGGAACAATAGTTCAGGATTTTTTAAATAATCATGCTGATAAATTTGATAAATTAATTATCACTGATATGGGTGTTCCATTAGAAACAGCCAAACTTATAGATTCATATATAAGTAATAGACCTGATTTTGAAGTAGTTTTAAGAGATCATCATGATACGAATAAGTTTTTAAATCGTTATTCCTGGGCTGAAGTAATAAGTGAAAGGGTTGGTAGATTAACATCAGGAACCGAATTAATAACTGAATACTATAATAAGAGTATGAATGATAAAACATTATTTAGTAGGATCTATTGGAAATTGTATAAATTTGTAGAACTTGTAACTGAATATGATACTTATAGATGGTATAAGAATAAAAATTTTGAAGCATATGATTTAAGTATAGCGTGCAGTTTAATGGGATTAGAACTTTTTAAAAATAATATAAAAACTAATATTAAAAATGGAGAAGATTTAATTAATATTGAGTTAAGAATATTAGTGAATAGAATGAGAGATAAAGAAGATATATTTATTAAAAAGAAATTGGAAAAAGTTCATATAATTGAAATCCAAGGGTATGTGGCCGGTATTGTATTTATTGATTCATTTACAGGTTTTATTAGTATTCTAGGTAATAAAATATGTGAAAAATATCCTGAAATTGATGTTGCACTAATGATTGATTTAACATCGGGTAAGGTTGATTTAAGGAGTAATAAAAATGATGTCCATTTAGGTAAATGGGCTGAGAAATATTTCGGTGGTGGAGGACATGCTAAAGCTGCTGGATTTACAATAAAAAATGATAAAGTTTTTACCAGTATAATTGGTATATTACAAGAGTATTTAAATAGTTGAAAATTATAAATAATGAAGGTGTAAAGTAAAAATACTTTACACCTTCATTATATTTAGTATGGGAGATGAGGACCTATGATTGATAATAAAAGTATTATTATAGATGAATTTGTTGATAAAGTTGAAGATGTATATGAAAGATTTAAATATTTTACTAAATTTTTTAATGAAGAATTTCAAGATAAAGAACTTAATGACATAATTAGTAAACATATTAAAGGTATGAAGAAAAGTAAATCTATTAAAGAAATAAGTAAATATTTAAAAGTTAAGAAAGTTTTAAATGATAAAACAAAAGTGGAAAAGAAGTGATAACATGTATGTATATTTTATTCTTAATAAAAAATCAGGAATGTTTTTAGGTTTTACTAATGATGAAAAACTGGTAGAATTATTTTTAAAAAAAAGAGGTAAAAAACATTATAAGGTAAAAAAAATTAAAAAAAATAAACTACATAAATCTTGTATTAAACAATTAAATGATTTTTCTTCATATGATCTTATATGCTTTGATGATAACATACCTGTTTTTGAATATGAAGAAGAAGCATTTGCTGAGGCATTTCATCAATTTTTAATAGATTTAGAAAGTTCAATTAAAGATTTAAAAGAGATTGTTAAGTTTTTTAATTTTGGTAATGATGAAAAGGATAAAGTTAAAAAGGCTATTAAAAAATTTATAGGAATACTAGAAATAATAATGGAAGAAGATTATGGGATAGAAGAAAGTGAATTTACCTATTTAGATAGAGAAAAAATGGTAATGGAATTTATTGAAAGACATTATTAATATTTTTTATCACTCTCTCACTATTTTCTAACAATTAAATAAAGAAAATATGAAATGAGGGTGATAAAATGAGAATGCCTAAAGTTGTTGATAATTATGAAAATAATAACAAAATTGAATATGTAAAAATAAATGAATTACCAACATCAACTCGTAATGTTATTATTATGAATGAGAAAGATAAAATTAAACTTATAAAAACTATAGAAAGAATAATTCGAAGTTCAATGGAATATAAACAATATGTACAATATCTAAGAGATGAAATTGATATGACCTTATGTTCTTTTTTTAATAATATTAATAACAAGGATACTAAAAGAGTTTCTATTGAAATTCATCACGAACCATTTACCTTATTTGATTTAACACAAATAATTTTAGATAAATGGATTAATGAAGAAAAAGATATTAATCCATTATTAATAGCCGAAGAGGTTACACTACTTCATTATAGAAATACAGTTGGTTTAATACCACTATGTGTTACAGTTCATGAATTAGTTCATAATGGTAAGTTATTTATACCATTACAAAATTTATTTGGTAATTTTGTATCTTTTATTGAAGAATATGAAAAATTTATATCTAAGGATTTATTATCATTACTTGAAGCTAAGTTTAAAATATCTAAAGAACTTATTGAACCTGATATGAGTATTCTAGAGAAAAAATATATTTATCTTGAAATAAAAGGATTTACTTTTCCACAAATTATTGATGAAGCTTCATAAAAGATAAGATAGTTTCCTTACTAGAAGAGCCCGTTTCTTCTAGTAAGGAAATATATAAAATAAAGGAGGTAGGGAAAGTGATAAGAGTATGTGGCGGTATACCACAATCATTATCCATTATATATTTGTTTAAAAAAATATAAATAAAATAGAAAAAACTACATGGGGGTATAAAATATGAGAATACGAATCTTTACAGATGGTGGTGGATTTAAAAAAGTTAATAAAAAATTTACAGCTGTTTCTTCATATAGAATATTTAAAGATGATGATTTATTACTTAGTGATGAAATAATTACTGAAGATAAAACTAATAATTTTGCTGAAATCTATTCTATACAAAAATCTTTAGAACTAGTAGATGAATACATAACTGTAAGTAAAGTTGTTGATTATACAATTGAATTATACACAGATTCTTTATTATGTGTAAAATCATTAACAGAATGGATTTATAATTGGTTAAAAACTTCTGTTAATGGAGTTTTATATACATCTAAAATAACTAGAGTTGCTAATCAAGAATGTATTATTAAAGCTTTTAAATTATTAAATAAATTAAAAAAAGTGAGAATATTTCATATTAACTCACATATGCCTTTATATAAAACAAATAAGCAACATAAATATTTTAATAAATTTAATAAATGTAATATTAGTTATGAAGATTTTTTAGGTGCTTATTTAAATAATAAAGAATGTGATAGAGCGATTAAAGAAGCATATGAAAAGTATAAAATTAATCAAGAGGGAACACATAAATAAATAAATATAAATAGGGGGAATAAAGGAATGATGACAAGAGGTAATGTTAATAAAGAAAATCAAACTATTGAATTTCTTACAACGCATTTATACGATTATCCGTTAAAATCAGATAGGTTTCATAGTATAAAATTAAGAATAGAAGAATTATTGAAAACAGAAGATAAATATTGGGAAAGAATAATTTGTTTACCCAGTAAATTCAATATAAAAGCTATAAATAACAATAAAAACTATGGATTATATGATGAAATAATACGAGTAAATTCTCTAGTTAGTTTAGTACACGAACATAATGGTGTGACACTTCAATCAAAAAAATATGATGAAGATGGTAATATTGTAAATGGTATATTCATGAATGAAAATAAACCTCTATTTAAGAATGATAAAACTTTTTTAGATGATGAAGATTTTATTATATTACCAAGATTTGAAGCTGAATATAATCCTCTTTATAAACAATTAGTGGTAGCATGTTATATAACTGATAATAAGAATATTCTTCTTTTAGAATCACTTAATGGGAGAATGAAAGATAAAATAACTATGATTCAAGGTCATGTTGGTTTTACTCGTTCATGTTATCTAAAAAATCAATTTACAATATTAAGAGAAAATCTTATGAGAGAGATAAAAGAAGAATTAATAATACAAGAGGATTTTTGTTTACCTATACCATTGTTACCAACTTTTACATACAATGGGTATATAACATTAACAGAAAATGAACATTTTGGTTTATTATATGAAATAAAAGTTCCTAATATTAACGATATTTTAGATAAGATTCAAACTGGTGAACCAGAAAAACATAAATTAGTTGTATTAGAAATTGATGATAAATTATTAAATAAACCTAATTTAGATACATGGGTCAAATTAGTTATAGATAATATTTTAACTCTTAAGAAGCAGTATGCCCCAATGACGACGATATAACAATATTTTTAATAGACATTAGAGTTATAGTTAAACTCTAATGTCTAATTTAATAATCCGATTATCAAATATATATTATTATAATATAAATAAGAAATACTGGGGGAGTGTGAGATAGATGGAAGTTTCAGTTAATAAAAATTTATTCTTGTTTGAAGTTTATGTAAATGACTTTGGAGATAACTATCATAGATGTTCTTCGGAGCCTTCTACAGAATTAGAAAGATCTGCAAAGAAGATTAGAAGGCGTTATAAAAATATAAATGATTATATGGTAGGTTTAAGGGTTTATGATGAGTATATGAATAAACTAGCAGAAAAACATGGTAATATGGAACTATTGAAAATTAAAATAAGGAATGAAATGATAGATGAATTTATTCCAGCCAAACCAAGAATGCGTAATAATTTTACCAATAAGTTTTTAATAAAGAATAAAATTATTTTAAGTAAAACTAAATATCTTTATCCTGATGAAGAAGTTATTGATAATTTAATAGCTTTAAATATTAAGGAAGAGGTACAAGAATTTAAATCTTCTAAAATAACTGATAAAGTTGTTTTAGAAATTATTAAAGATGGGAATATTACATCAATTCCAGATAAAAAATTAAAGTCAATACATAGTATAGATATATTGGCTGAGTTTTTTGAGAGTAAAGAGAAAATTAAAGAGTCTAAACAAAAAGAATATGTTCCTAAACTTAATGAAGTAATGAATGGTAAATATTTTGATAAGATACAAGACACTACTGTACAGGATGAAGTTATTCATTATAACGGAAGATTTGTTACTAGAGATACTGCTGAAGAATTAAGAGTTTATCAAAATCTTAATGATATGGGTTGGAATTCTATTAAACTTATGAAAGAAAAAGGTGTTAGTAAAAGGGCTACAAAATTAATACGAGATAAAGAAAAAGATAATAAGAAAAGGAATAAGAAAAATAAAAAAAATGATAATTTTATGACAAGAGTTGTAACTGATAACAACTATAATAGTTTTGAAGATTTTCAAAATGATATGTTGGATTTCACATCCGGTAATTTAGGTTCGAATGATTAGATCGAATCTTTGAAAATTATTTTATAGGAGATGAAAATATGAAAAAAACTATTAAAAGTAGAATATTAGAACACTTTAAAAAACAATTATTAATAGATTTATATGATGTGTGTAAATCTGTTAAGATATCTGATAATAATCAGAAGACTGATATGATGATTGAAGTATTAAATAAACATGGTTTAGATTATGTTGAATTAGGACCAGGAACTAATAGGTTTGCTATTTTAATTGATAATTATGTTTTTAAAATAGCATTAGATAAATGGGGTATTCAGGATAATCTGAATGAATTTACAATGTCAGATGAATTACAACCTTATGTAATTAAAGTTTATGAAACTAATGAACTTATATTAGCATGTGAATATATTACTGTTATAAGTAAAGAAGAATTTATTGAACAAAAAGGAAATCTTCAATCAATTTTATCAATTTTAGCAGAGTCATATTTATTAGGAGATGTTGGAACTGTACCTAGGAATTATTTAAACTGGGGGTATAGAGATAATGGTGACTTAGTTATATTAGATTTTGCATATATTTATCGTATAAATGGAGATGAATTATTATGTTCCGCTTGTAATCAATTTGTTGAATATGATAATAATTTTCATGATTTAAAATGTCCTAAATGTAATAAGAAATATACTTTTATTGATTTAAGAAAGAAAATTTCCATGGAAATTGAAAGAAATGAAAATTATATTGCCAAACAAATGGCATATAAATTAACTAAACCTCTAATGGAGGTAGAAAGTGATTCTATGGAAGAAGTTATATCTAATAAACAAAAGGAGGAAATTAACATGAAAAAAGATAGCTATTTAAACGAGAATACTTTTGATTCTGATGAGGCTAATGATAAGTATTTGGAAGCATTAAATTCTCTCCCACTTGTTAAAAGTGATATAAGAAAACCTGTAATAATAAGAAATGAAAATATATTATCACCAATAGATGTTATTGACAAAAGACAAGAAGAATCCTGGGTTGAAATGAAAAAAGATCCAGATTTTAATATGAAGAATTATGCTGATGATTTTACAGAAAAGGAACTATTGTTATTAGAATATTTGAGAGTACCAATTGATGAATTATTCTTTATTTCAATTGAAGCTAAAGATAATTATTTAGAAATACTAAGAAATAAATTAAATGAAGAGGATATAATATATTTAGATCACAAGAAATATTACAACTGTCCTGATGTGCCCGAGGATATAATTTTTACAGATAGTGATGGTCTAGATAAAAATACTATTCTAACTGAAGAACAATTAGAAATGTTAAAAAACCTTAAAACAAATCTCCAAGAAACAGTAAAAAATATTGTCCCTCATGATGATAATGAAATTCTTAATTATACTATTAAAAAACCAATTTCAAGGGTAACTATTGATATTGATATTTTAGAACAATCTAATGAAAAAAATAAAGAGGAGTTTCAAAAAGAAATAAGAAACATGATGGTTGAAGATTACGGTATAACAATAGAAGATGATATTATTAAAAATGATTTAAAAAAAGCATACAATGGTAGAAATGTAGAAGTATCAGTAACTGATGAAACAACATATCAATGTGATAATGACTCATTATCTATTGGTGTTTTTAATCCTATTGAACATGATAGCACAATACCTAATTATCATGATAATGAAAATTTATCTATCTCTGTAGATGAACCAAATGGAGGATGTGAATTCACATCATTATCTGTTCATGATTTAGGTAATGGTGTAACCGTTTTAACAGATAAAATAGAATCAACTGAAGAAAATTATTCTGATGAAAGTGAAGAAATGAAAAAATTGAAAGAGGAACTCGGATTAACTAATAATGACTAAAAGGGAGTGTATATCATGGGTTGTATAGTTAGAATTAATTCAAAAGAATTTATTGGGGATTTTTTAAAAAATTTTGACCCAAATAAATTTCAATTTTTACTATTATCACATAATATTACATCTAAAGGAAAGAAAGGAAAATATTCTAATGTAATGGCTATTAAAGCATTAATACCCCCACCTCATATTGCATCATTATTTATTAATGATGGTATGACAAAAACCTATAAAAAGAAATATACTGAGTATCTTAAAAAAGATGATAATAATTTATTGATTTCAACTATTGTCAAAGGTGCTCTTAGTAATATGAATGTTGTTTTATTATGTTCAAAATCAGAAGATGAGTTTGAATATCTTAAGATGATATGTGAATTCATTGAGAATGAATATAAGTTAAAGACTTATTCATATAAGAAGCTAAAGAAAGATACAGATAAAGTTACTAAGATACCTAATAAAGAACAGGTTATCAATAATTTAACGGATATTGTTAATAAGCTAAAACCATCTGATGTAATGTCACCAGATGTGAATAAGGATAAGCTTATTAAGAGACTAAAATCTATGGAAAGGGAAGAATTATATAAATATTGTAAAACAAATGCGTTGAAAGTTAGTAAAAATGATAAAAAGAAAGATCTTATCAAAACTATAGTGAAAGCAATTTGTTAATTTAAATAGTAAAGACCTTAGTATAAATACTAAGGTCTTTATTTATTAGAAAAATACTTTCATTTTAACAAATTATTAAGAATCTTATTTTTTTTAGGAGATGACAATTTATGAGTTCTTTATTTAAAAAACACTTTTACTTAAATAAAAATATTGAGTATTTGATTTCAAATGAGATAATTGAATATGATATTAAATCAGCAGGATTTAATTTAATAAAGAAATTCAATCTTTTAGATTCTAGTAAAATAAATTATTTAGAAACTTTAGATAGAAAACAAAAACAAGTTCAAATAGGTTTATATATGAAAAATGATAAAGAATTATTTAAGAGATTAAATGAAAAATTTATAGAAGTAAGAGAATGGTTTTTTAATAATAATAATCTTAAAGATGATGATATTTTATCTATAAAAAAAGATGCTATTATAGTAACTAAAAGATGTATTGTTACAGAATTAGATAATATTTCTTTTATTGAAAAAAATATTTATACTTCTTATTATTATTTAAATGAAAATGAATTTTATTATAATAATACTACTATTGATGTAAAAGGAATATCTGATACTACTTTAGAATGTCATAGACAATATATGTTGGATTTTTTACATACATTTTTTAAAATGAATGAAATATCTAAAAGAAAAAGAGTAATAGAATTCTTAAAAGATTTTATTGATTATTATAAAAGAAGAAAATTATGTATTGAATATTATAGAGAATTAAATACACAATCATTATTTAGATTAAATGATTTAAAATATAATAAAGAAATAATTGGTGTTAAAGATACAGCTTATGTTAATGATATAAATATTAATTATAATTTTATACATTACTTAGTTCCCTTAATTAGTATTTTAATTTAATAATATTTTTTAGTTACGTTAGTTAAAAGGAGGATAATAAAAATGTTAGAAAAGGAAATAAAGATTTTTAATCTCGGTACAGCGGAAGAAATAGAAAAGATTTTGATTGACAAAGGATGTCAATTTGTTAAATTTGAGGAACAAGGAAACTGGATATTTAAATATAAAAATAAAAGTATTAGATTAAGAAAAATATTATCTCTTATCGATGGTTCTATAACATATGAACATACAACAAAAACTAATGTTGAAAGAACAGAAAAACATAAAATTCAAAATGAAAGAACTATTATTATAAATTCGGATGTATTTAAAAAACTTATGATTAATTATAATAAAGAAAAATCAATATATATTCCTATTTTTGTAGGAAATAAATTAAGAAAAAGCTTTAAATTAAATAATTTTTTATATGAAATAGATAAATGGAATAGTAGATTTATATGTCCATATACTTATTTAGAAGTAGAAGCAATAAATCCTGAAATGGATTTAGATGAAGGTATTAAACAAATATTAACTGAGGACCAAATTGAATCAATTATTACAACTACTTTAGGTATTGTTAAGATATTTAAGTATTACCATAATGCTAATAAATTCTTTGATTTATTTAGTAAATGCAATATACTTAAAGATGATATATGGTGTATAGACAGGTTTATTAAAGTTATTGATAAAGAACTTAATATAAAAGGACTCATTCAGACAGGAGTGGAACTATGATATTTGATAATAAAAAAAGAAAAGAGGGATTAAATTTGTCAAATAATAATATTGATGGAAAACTTATACAAGAATCTATAAGTGATACAAAAACACATATTGATAAAGTTGCTGGTTTTATAAATTTAATCATAAGTGAATTAAATGAAAGAGCTTTGAATCATGACAAAAGTAAAATGGAACAACCTGAATTAGATATTTTTGCTGTATATGGACCTAAATTAAAAGATTCTACTTATGGAAGTGAAGAATATAAAACGTATTTAAAGGAAATGAAAGTTGCATTAGATTCACATTATTCTAAAAATAGACACCATGTTGAATTTTATGATGAAAAAGAAAAATACTGTACTGAATGTGGATTTGGATTGAATAATCTAAATAACCACCCATATTATAATAAATGTCCTAATTGTAATACTCCAAATCCTGAAATTAAAGAAAGATATACATTAAGGGGTATGAATCTTATTGATTTGATTGAAATGATTTGTGATTGGAAAGCAGCTTCAATGAGACATAAGAATGGTGATATTTATAAGAGTTTAATTGATAATAAAGAAAGATTTGGGATATCTGATGAATTAAGTCAGATTCTTTTTAATACAGTTAAATTATTTGATAGCTAATTAATTAATTATAATACTAATAACTTATTAAGTTATTAGTATTATAATTTTAAAAAATAATTTCATTATTAGACCATGATTTAATATTTTTTTTCAATTCAAGTACATTTTTATCAAACGATTCATACCTCTCAGATAATTCAATATATTTATTTATTTTTTGAATTTGTTCAGGATGAATTCCTGATTTATATTTGTTTAAGAATGTAACTAAATCACCAAAAGCTTGTTTAAGATTAATAAAAATATTATTATCATGTACTTGTTGATGAACACTTTTAGATAACATTACTATCTGAATATTATTGTTTTTATGTTCCTCTAATAAAGCATTAGATATAATAAAGGTATTTATTTTTTTATTTTTAGCTAAATGATAATCTGTTATTATACATGCACAATCAAATAAAGTAAGTATTGGACCATGATGAAGATCAATCTCAGCGCTTTCATCATCTATATTAGATAAAACCTGACACCTAGTTAAACCAATATCATTTTTTAAATATGAAATATACTTTTTATAAAAATTATCACTTCTTACTTGTTTTTCAACTGCTTTAATAAAAGATACAAAATTATCTATATTGGAAAAATATTCACCATCTTTATAAAAAGGTAAAGAAAATGCACTTGTATCTGAATCAATAACTGGTTTATTTTTAGTGTTTTTAAATTTAATATTCGCTATACTACTCATTATTTTTTCATCCCCTTAAAAAAGATTTTTAAAAGTACATTTCATTAATAGTATGTTTTTATCAAAGGAGGTATAAGATATAAATGTATTTAATAGATAATATTTTCAACGAAATAAAATTAATTATACCCACACTTACAATTAAATTTGATAAGGAAGCTAAGTTATTAGATACACTAGAAACTTTAAAAGAAAGTGATAGATATGTATCAGCTATATTAAAAATAGATTCTTTTAATACATATAGACAATTTGATAGTCAATCAATAATAAATGCAGGTGTTACTAATTTAGAATTAGTGCGTCAATATTCTGAAAATAAATTATTAATACCATATAATTTAAGAGATATAATAATAGAAAAACAAAGAGAACTTATTATAAGTAATTATGTTGAAAAAAATAATTATTACAGAACATTGAATGGTTTACCTGATATTGATACATCTTTCATATATTTAGATGAAGAAACTTGTACTGAATTAAATTTAGAATATGGGGTACCAATTCATGAATACTCAATAGAAAATATAAATGTGATTAAAAATGTTGGTCTATTAGAAACTTTAAAGAATAACAATCCAAATAAAAAATATCTTAATTTTCTTGGTTCAAATAAAATTGATATTTCATTTGCTAGACAATCTAAAAATTTCTCTATTTTACAAATGACAAAAGATATAAGTGATAATATGTATATAAAATTTAATGAATTTTATAATCAATCCAGAGAATATTTTATGACTGTAATATATATAAAAGAATATAGCAAAACATATGACTTATATGATAATTTTATTGCTCTATGTATAATATTTATGACAATTCAAAGAACTTTTTCAGATATATTTAAAAGTGGTATAACAAGGGATTTTTATGATTTAGAATCAATAAAAATGATGTTTGATTCTTATAATGTACCATTTATATCTTATTTATCTTTAGAGCATCAAAGAGTTATATTAAAAAATTTAAATAATCTTTTAAGATATAAATCAACAGATAAAGTATTATATGATCTTTGTTCTTTATTAGATTTTGAACGGGTAAGAATTTTTTCTTATTATCTAATAAAACAACATAATTTAGATGAAAGTAAAAATCCTTTATTTCTTTATAAAGAAGAAGATGACGGGTTGGGAAATATTACTTTAGTTGAAGACGCTGAAAAAATGTATTCATTATATTTCCAATTAGTAGATATAAGTGAAAGAAATATCGCTTTAGCTTTAGAAAATAATAATAATAAATTAGACTATGATGAAGTCATTATTAATGATCCATATTGGGTTGATGAAGAAGTGAAAGCCCAACTATATAAAGAAGATTTTAATTTTATTGAAACCAAATATTTAAATATACAAATAATGTATAAAATGACTGAAATGTTATTTGAAGTTATTTATTTTTTAAAAATGTTAATAGATAAAAAAACAGAAGTTTCCAATATATTAATTAAATTACCTAAAATTTTTAGTAATACTGAATTTGAAATATTTAATGTTGTAATATTTTTAATAGCTTTAGTTTGTAAAAAAAATAAGATGGTTGGTAATATTTTATATTCACCATCAAAAATATTATCTGTAATGGGATTTAATTTTAAAAGTGATTTTAATACAATACGACAATATATAAATAACAATTCTGACTTAATAGATGTTAATATTCTTAGTTTTATAGAAAATTTAAATGTAACAAGTGCTGAAGATGTAAATTCTCTTTATAGTAATATTAGAAATTTAAATGATTTTATTATTACAAAATTAGCAACATGTCAAAATATAGATGAGTATAGAGCATATATGAAGTTATTTAATACTTTAATGATTTCTAATGAAACCAATGAGATGTTTACAATGTCTAATGGTGAAAAAGCTATAACTTTTTTAGAGTATTTACAAAATGTTAATATTAATATGTATAATATAATTTTTTCATCTAGTGATGAAAAAATATCTGAATATATTACACATACTGTATTTAGATTAAATAAAGTAATTAATGAGTTAAAATATACAGATATGTTTTTTAATGATTCTAATACTAGTACAATAAATGCTTTAATAAAACTTATAGATTTTTTTAAATCTTATACTACTGATATTACATCATTAAATATAGTTTATTTAATGAATAGTAGATATTTTAATATGATTAGATTAATTCATGATATTAAAAGTATTGATAAAATACTAGATACTCAAGATAATTTTAATCTTATATATAAAGATAATAATGCTTCATTTAGTATTAAATTAAATAATGAAGACAAAATATTACTTATAGAGAATTTCATTTTATTATATAAAGAATTATTCACTAAGGATAATATAATAAATAATAATAAAATAATATCTTTAAATAAGAATATTGTGAAAAGTGATTTATTTGAACCTATATCAATATGGAATTTACTAAAGACAAATATTATTAAAAAGTATTTTAGTACCTTTGATATAATTAAATTCCTATCTGCTAATTTGATAGGACAAAATAAATTAAATTATAATGATAATTGTTCTAAGAATTCTGAGATGTTATATGAAACAAATCAAACCTTAATAGATATATTAAATATTATTAAGAAAACTATTGATTCATCTTATAAACTTACTATAAATGATATAGAAAAAATAACAAGCATATTGAATGGAAAGGATAAGTCATTATTTAATTTATTGATTAAATCTTTAATAAAAAATATTGACTTTAAAGATAATATTAATATCATTAATTATAACAATGCCGAAGCATTCTTATTAAATAAAACATCATTATTGATAAAGGATAATATAAATATTATTCGTGAATTATAAAACAAATAAATAAGATAACGAATAGTAAAGGAAGGAAGTGGAATATTCTAATGGATAAAATTATTAAAAAAAAAGATAACCTTAATTCAAATGATATTTTATCTTTTGAATTTAAACCAAATGTTTTACAAAGAACTAAAATAATAGGAGGATTTAATCCTACAGTAAATGAAAAAGGTATTACTGAATTGGGTGAAATTCTTTTTGAAGAAGAGAATCAAATAGTGTTAGGTGGAGCTTTATTTGTTTTGGAAAAGATTTTTGGTGTAGCATCTCCTTTAACAGTTGATTATTTAAATAATATTATGGGTATAGCTACAACTGGAACACCCGTAACTGATATTTATCCTAAAGATACATTAATTTGTCTTTTCGGTGTTGGTACTGGTGGTTGTGGTGATTCAATAACTTCTGTTTTAGATGTTAAATTCTATGAAAGAGAAATTTTTGATATGGTACCTTTTAGAGTTATTACAGATACTCTTTCTGAACAGGATGCTGAAAAATATTGGTTTAAAAAAGTATTAGTTGATGGTAAAAAAGCATATTATTTAAAAAAATTTGAAGCTACTCCAGAGATTAAAGTTCTTTGGAAAGATGCTGAAGGTGATGAGGATGGCACTGAAGTACAAGCCGGTGTTCAAGATACAACTCGTACAGAACCAATCGAAACATTTATTGAAATTATTTTAAAGATAAATAAAACTGATGTAAGAGAATGGTTTGAACTTAATGGTAATATTGAACAGGCTAGGATTAATTCCATTGGTTTGTTTACTGGTATTAGAAGTCAATTAGCCGATGGTTCATATGATTTTAAACAAGTTAAACTATTTTCTAAATTAAATATCGGTAATGAATTATTACAATTATCTAAAGACTTAACTATTATTTACCGCATATATACATCATAATAAAATTAATTTATATAATTGATATTATAATATCAATTATATAAATTTTTTATTTTTATATAAACCAAAACAAATTTATAATCAATAAAATACAGAAGGAGTGATAAAATAAAATGGGAATGATAAATCAAAAGGATAAAGAATATATATTAAGTTTAAAACCAGAAGATATAACATTTGAATTATTATTAAACCTATTTGGTGATAGTATTAAAAAAGATAATAACGGTAAAGTCAGTGTTATTAATAGTAGATTTAAAACCTGGGATGAATTTGATTTAAAACCAAATGAATATTTTAACAAAGAAAAAGTTACAACTAATATAGGTTTATTTATTTATAATAAATATATAATTGAAAGAAATTTAGTTAATATTCTTGGTTATGTTAATAAAACTATAGATAAGAAAGTACTTTCAGAAATAGAAAATAAACTTTCTAAAGCTTTATTAAATGATAAAATATCTGTTGATATTATGGTTAATTATCTTAATGATATTCAATGGTTAGCTCAACAATTTCATATTGTTATTTCAGGTTCATATACTATGAAATTATTTAAACCTATTCCTAAAGTTATTGATTTGAAGAATAAATTAATAAAAGAAAATAAGGAAAAGTTAAAACAAGGGGATATAATAACAGCAGTTAAAATTGAAAAAGAGCTAATACAATTAGCTGAAGAAGAATTAAAAGATGACACTGGATATGAATTATATAAATCAGGTGCTAGAGGTACTTTCAGTAATAACTATAAAAACACTAATATTATGAAAGGTCCGGTATATAATCCATCTACAGGTGAATTTGATTTTGTTGAAAATTGTTTAATGGAAGGTATAAAAAAAGAAGATTTAGCTGTTTACGGAAATGCTATTATAACGGGTGCATATCCTAAAGCTATTGGAACAGCTGATTCTGGTTATTTTTCTAAAAAAATTATTGCAGCTTTACAAGCTGTTGTTTTGGATGAAAAAGGTAGTGACTGTGGTTCTAAAGCATTAATGGAGGTAGAAATAACTAAAGAAAATATTAATGATTATATATATAGATATATTATGGAAAGAAATAAACTAATTTTATTGGATGATGATAATATAAATAAATATATTGGTAATAAAGTTAAAATGAGAACTCCAATGGGAAATGTATCTAAAAAGTTATGTCGAGTGTGTGCTGGTCTTATGTATGAAAAATTAAATATAACTAATATTGGATTAACTTCGGCAAGAGTATCATCTACATTAGTTAATTTATCAATGAAGAAATTTCATAATTCAACATCACAAATATCTCGTATTGAATTAAATAATTTGATTGTATAAAGGAGTATTTAAATGAGAATGTGTGAATTATTTCCAGATATTAGTTTAAAAAATTTATGTATAGAAATAACAAATAAATGTATGTTAAATTGTATTCACTGTTCATCTAAAGCTAATTCTAAAAGTAAAGATATATTATCTTTTTCAGATATAAAAAATATATTATTAGATGCTGTTTCTGAAGGAGTTGAAAATTTATCAATATCTGGTGGAGATCCATTACTTCATCCTGAATTTAAAAAAATAATTTCTTTTGCTAAAAAATTAGGTTTACATATTACAATATATAGTTGTGGAATCATATATCATAATAATAAATTATCGTCTATAACGGAAGATATTTTATTATTTTTAAAAGAAAATATTAATAAGATTGTGATTAGTTTACATGGGTCAAATGACGAAACTATATATAAAATTGTTAAAATTAAAAATGCCTTTAACACTATTATAAATTCAATTAAAAGTTGTCTAAAATATAATATTGAAACAGAAATTCATTTTGTGCCTATGAGTATAAATTATCTTGATTTTCTAGATTTAATAGATATAATTAATGATATTGGTATTAAAAAAATAAGTTTATTAAGACTTGTTCCACAAGGGAGATGTTTTAATAATAATGAGTTAGAGGTTAGTAGAGACAATATGGAACTATTATTAAAGGAAATTAATAATAAAATTAGTGATAACAGATATAAAGATATATCTGTTAGATTTGGTTGTCCATTTAATTGTATAATTAATGACAAAAATAATAAACCATGTTCAGTTGCTATTAACAAATTAAATATATCGGCTAAAGGTGGAATATTTCCTTGTGAAGCATTTAAATGGTTGGGTGATTTTATATCACCTACTAATATTTTAAAAACAAGTTTATATGATATATGGTATTATGATAAATTAATTGTATTTTTAAGAACAAGAGAAGTACCAGAACTTTGTATTAATAATTGTAATAAAATAATGAGATGTGGTGGTGGATGTGTAGCTCAATATTTTTTATATAATAAAGAACCAAGAAACCAATTAATTAATTGGTTAAATGAATGATGGAGGTGATATTTTGAAATTTTCTTTTATTAAAAAAGTTATAAATACTAAATTAATACATTTAGATTCAAAAATTCTAGTTCCAGAAAGTGAGTATTTGGAAGTTATTAATAAAAAATTTAGAGATTGGATAGAAGAAAATAAATTTAATTATAAAGGAATTGTTGTTGCTTCCTCAGAAAATATTTATAGAGAAAGCGGTGTCTTTTGTTCTTTTTGTGGAGAAAAGAATACGGATGAAAATCTTATTGTTTATTCTGAACAAGCAAGTATATGTAAAAAATGTATCAATTTATGTAATGAAATAATAAACGAAAATAGAGATAAAGATGATTGGGATATTAAAGAAATACCAACTGAAAAGGCTTTTGATGATTAATACAAAGAAAAGAGGGATAAATTATGATAAAATTATTTTTTGATTGTGAATTCACGGGGCTTCATAAGAATACTACTTTAATTTCATTAGGTATTATATCAGAAAATGGTGATAAATTATATTTAGAGTTTAATGATTATGACAAAACACAAGTAGATGAATGGATACAAAAAAATGTTATTGATAAACTATGGGTAAGTAGGACTGATAATACTGATCAAAAGGCAAAGGTACCAGATTATTATTTTCATGGTAATAAAAAAGAAATGACAAACCAATTAAAAAAATGGTTAAGTAAGTTTGGTAATGAAGAAATTTTATTTATTTCAGATGTGTGTCATTATGATTTTGTATTACTTATTGATTTATTTGGTTCAGCTTTTGACTTACCTAAAAATATTTGTCCAGCTTGTTATGATATTAATCAAGATATATGTAATTTTTATAATAGTGAGATGGATATGCGCAAAGCTTTTAATACTAATAGAGAAGAATTATTAGATACGACAATTAAATCTAATATCTTTAAACATAATGCATTATGGGATGCTGAGGTAATTAAAAATATTTATTATAAATATTTTTATTGATATTATAAATAAAAAATTTAAGGGGGGTAAATAAATGCAAGTTAGAAAACGTGATGGTAGAATAGTTGATTTTAGTATTGAAACAGTAGCTAGTTGTATTTTTAAAGCAGCAAAATCTTTAGGTGGTAATGATAATTCGACTTCTTTTAAATTGGCATTAGAAGTTTATAACAGATTAGAAAATTTAGGTAAAGATATACATAATGTTGAAGACATACAAGATGTTGTTGAGACTGTTTTAATTAATAATGGTAGAGCTAAAACTTCAAAAGCGTATATTTTATATAGAAATAAAAGAACACGTATTAGAGAAGGTCAGAGTGAATTGATGGATTGTGTTGAAGATATATTAAAAGAAACTTCAAGAGAAAATGCTAACATTGGTACAGGTCCAATGGCTAAAATGTTACAAATTGCAAGTGAGGCATCAAGAAAGTATTACTTATCTAGATTGATACCTGAAGAAATATCAAATGCTCATATAGATGGGTCTATTCATATACATGATTTGGATTTTTATGGAAAAACCTTAACTTGTTTACAAATACCGCTTAAGGAAATATTAACTAAAGGTTTTGATAATGGACATGGTTGGATTAGACCACCTAAAAGAACAAGTAGTGCAACTGCATTAGCAGCTATAGTTTTACAAAGTGCCCAGAATAATTAATTTGTTCCCTTGTACAGTAATGTGCATTGAATAACCTGGTGAACCATCAATAGATGGGTGTCGGATATTATATCTGGCTAACGGTAAAAGTTAAATAAATACTATTATAGTTATAATAGTAATGAATACACTTTCTAAGAGAGCCTACGGTCCTGAAATAAGGATAGCAGGTAATACCGTCGTAAGCTCTAATATTTTAAAAAATAGTAGAGAAACGCTAACGACTATCGAAAGCTAATACACTTTTTGGTGTATAAAATAAGGTATCAATTTGATACACGAAGCGAGTAGAGTAGGGGTAATTAGGGTGAAAATCCCGATCCGAAGTGCCAGGGTGCCTATAATAAAAAAATAGGTATATGATATAGTCTAACCCGTTTGAAATACCTCGAAAGAGGCGGTACAGTGGATATGCATGGTGGTCAATCATTTGCTTTTTTTGATCGTGATATGGCTGATTTTTTTGTTGATGCTAATGATAATGAAGCTTATCAAGCTTGTGAGGCCCTTATTTATAATTTAAATAGTATGCATTCTAGGGCTGGGGCACAGGTCCCTTTTAGTAGTTTAAATATTGGTACTGATATGAGTGATGCTGGTAGGAAAGTAACAAAGAATATTTTACTTGCATATAAAGCAGGTTTAGGTAAAGGGGAAAATCCAATTTTTCCAAATATTATCTTTAAAGTTAAAGATGGTGTAAATGTGGAACCCGGAGACCCTAATTATGACTTATTTAAATTAGCATGTGAAATAGCTGGTACTAAATTAAATCCAACTTTTTCATTTATGGATTCTAGTTTTAATAAGCAATACACAGGTGACGCTGAAGTAGCTTATATGGGTTGTAGAACTAGGGTTATTGGTAATATTAATGGACCTGAAACTACAGATAAGAGAGGTAACTTATCATTTACAACATTAAATTTACCTAGAATTGCAATAGAAGCAAAAGGTAGTATTGAAAAGTTTTTTACATTACTTGAAAGTAAGTCAAATCTTATATTTGATCAACTTAATCATAGATATGACATACAGAAGAATCTACTTGTAAGAGATATGCCTTTTATTATGGGTCAAAGTTTATATCTAGATTCTGATAAATTAGGGTATAATGATAAAATAGAAGAAGCTATTAAACATGGTTCTATGTCAATTGGATTTATTGGTCTTGCGGAAGCATTAGTAGCTTTAACTGGTAAACATCATGGAGAAGATAAAAATATTTATGAACTTGGTTTAAATATTATAAAAACAATGAGAGAATTTTCTGATAAAGAAACACTTAAAAGAAAAATTAATATAGTTTTATTAGCAACTCCGGCTGAAGGATTATCTGGTAGATTTTTAAGACTTGATAGAAAACAATTTGGTATAATTCCAGGTGTTACTGATAAAGAATATTATACTAATAGTTTTCATATACCAGTAGGTTATGAAATCAGTTGGTTTAAAAAAATTATGTTAGAAGGAGCTTTTCATAAATATTGTAATGCTGGTCATATTACTTATATTGAGTCAACATCCCCATTTCTTCACAATACTGAAGCTGTAATTAATATTATTAAATATATGAAAGATTGTGATGTTGGTTATGGTGGAATTAACTTCCCAGTTGATTTTTGTCGTTCATGTAATTATTCAGGTGTATATCCTAAAGAATGTCCGAGTTGTAGTTCTGAAGACATTAATAGAGTAAGAAGAATTACAGGATATTTAAGTACAATAAATATGTTTAATAGTGCTAAAAAATCAGAACTTAAAGACAGAGGAACACATATTTAAAGAATATAAATAATTAAGATATATGATAATTAATTATCATATATCTTTTAATTTATATATTATTATACTAGAATAAAAAATAAAGTTGAGAGGAGATAATTATGCATAAAGTAATTTTTATTAAGAGAATTTTAGGTACTCGAACTGAATTAAGAAAAGAATTTAAAATTGATTTTGTACCTTTTGCAAAATTAACATTTAAGGATATTGATTTTATGGAATGTATTGACTATATTGTTTATGATAATATAAATAAGGTTTTTTTACTTTACACTAAATCAGATTCTGGTTTATATTCTGGGTCAGATAATCAATTTGATTCTGGTAAAACTGAAGAAGAAATTAAAAATAAATATATTGAAAAAGGCTGGTATGCTCGCATTTGGTATTAATTTAAAATAAAGGGGAGACAATTGATTATGCATGTTATGAATAAGGAACTTCTTAAAAAAATTGATTATTTTAACTTTTCCAATACAGAATCTTATTTAGTTAATATGAGGATTATTAATAGAAATATTTTTAAGTGTATATCAGATAATACTGAACTTGTTATTGTTCTTGATACTGTTGAAGGTAAAAAAATTAATTTGAAGGATGACATATTCTATGCTATTGAAAAAGTTATATATGATAATTTTATTGATAATAATGAAACATTCTTAGTATTTAGTTTTGAATTGGGTTTTAATGGTATTGATGGACTTTATACCTTTATTATTGATAGTATTATAAATAGGGTTAAACTTTTACTAGAAAATTCTAAAATACCTTTTAGATTAAATATTGATAAAATTAAAGGGATTGATAATAATGGAGGAAAATAAAAAATGTATTTAAAAAGAAAAATTGAATTATTAAATCGGCATTCATTTTATGGAATACCCAATACAGAACAAATCGAAATAATGGAGATAAAAGCAAGACAAAGTGGAAAATTTATTGCACAATATTTAAATAGGAAATGTCATATATTCGCACATGCTTTACACTTAGAGCTTGGTTATAACATAAAACTTTTATTTGATTTAGAAGCAGAATTTGATAATGAAGATAAAGAAACTTTTTATGATAAAGCTTTAGTACATGCTTATTGTATTAAACCCGATGGAACTTGTATAGATATTTCAGGTAAAATAAATTGTGATACTGTTGAACTTGAATATGGTGATTGTAACTCACCTCAATATGAATTATGCTTAGATGAGGAAGATTTAATAAATTCTTTAAATAGTATTAATATAACTAAACCAAGCGATATTGAACTTAATAAAGTTAGAGAATTTATTAGAAAAAATATAAATAAATATATTTAATTTTAAGTTAAAGATGGGAGAAAAAATATTATGTTGAATATACAAATAGAAAATAATCTTCAAGATAATAATGAAAATATTGAGTTATGTGCTAAATGTAAGGGATACTGTTGTAAAAGTTTAGGATGTCATTTTTCACCTAGAGATTTTGAAGATATAAGTTTTGAAACTTTAAAAAAAATAATTAAAAAAGGCCATATATCAATTGATTGGTGGGATGGTGATGTTTTTGATAAAAATAGGGATCGTACACTATACCTTAGAATAAGAAATAAAAATGCAAGTATTGTTGATCCTTCTTGGGGTGGTGAATGTATGTTATTAACAGAACATGGTTGTAGTTTATCATTTAATGAACGTCCTATGGGTGGCAGAGGTTTAATTCCTGGAGTGAATGAATGCATAGTAAAATATTCAAAAGAAGATTGTTGTAAAGAATGGTATGAATATCAAAATTTATTAGAGAAATTAGTTAAGGTATTTAAAAAACAAAAATAATTTTATAAATATTTTAAAATGTGTTTTATTTATGATTCTTAAAGAAGTTCATAGATGTTTATTCAATATGAATTATCAAATATATAGTGAATTAATATAAAAGGAGGATATATTTTGGATAAATTTATGGAATTAGCACTTATTAAATTATTTAATGAAGAATTTTATAAATATGATATTAGTTTAGAAAGATATCAAAAGATTGTTTTTCAAGTATATAGTGAAAATATTATTAAAGATATTCTTAGAACTTTTAAATTTAAAGATATGGGTACTGTTTATGATTATCCTGATAATCTTCCTCAACCAGAAATGGTTGACATTTATGAGTTATCAAATAATTCTAAAGTATTTCAATGTATTGCTGCATCTAAGAAAATTAATTCTATTGTATTTTATACATCTAATAGGTATTCTATCTATTGTAGTTTTCTAATTGACACTGAATATTTAAAACCATTTCTAAAAAAAGTAAAGGTGATACTACAGCGAGATAACGGTACAAATATGTTTCAGGAAATTGATTTTAAATGTAAAGATAGAGAATATGTAGAGATTTCTAATTCTTCTAATGATACAAAAAAATTAGTTGATATTGTGAAGAAAAAAGTTATTAAAGAAAAACTCATATTTACTAAGGACTCTGTATTAACAGAAGTCATAGAAGATTTTAATTTATTTTTTAAACAAGAGACTTATGGTATGTATAAAAAATTACAACTAGTATATAAGCGAGGAGCCATTCTATATGGTGAACCTGGTAATGGTAAAACTGCTATGATACGAGAAATTATTAGAATTATACCACCAACTATCACTAAGATAGTTATAAATCCTAACATTAATGATATGACTAAAATTTTATCCATATTACTTAAGTCATTGAAAGGTAAACGAGCTATTATTATAATTGAAGATATTGACTCATTAATTAATGAAAGAAATAGATCTGAATTTTTAAATATTCTTGATGGTATTAATACTCAATCTGGTGTATATTTTATTGGTACAACAAATTATCCAGAACAAATTGATCCTGCTTTCATGAATAGATCTGGTCGTTTTGATCGCACATATAAGATTGATAATCCATCAGAAAATACACGTTATGCATTTTTTAAAAATAGAAATATTGAAGAATTACTATCTGATTATAAAGTTTATAAAGATGAAAATCAATCTAATATTGATAAGGGAATTATAGAACTTTTTGTTAAATATAGTGATAATTTATCTATGGCTAGTCTCAAAGAAATTATAACTAGTACTTTATATTTATTAGCTGTTAATAAAAATTTGTCTATTGAAGAAGCAGTTAAAACAACATATGATATTCTTATCAAAAGTAAAGAAGAATATCTTAAAAATTTCAATAATTATAAAACATTACAAAAAAAATATTTAAATAGAGGGGATAGTTTATATGCCTAATTTTACAAGGATTGATAAAAAAATTTCAAGTGATGAAGAATTAAATATTATGGAATTATTTACACCAGAGGAAATTGCTAATATGCTAGCCAATCATAGTAATTCCGGTGATATTAACATTAGTGATAAGACTAAAGAAATTCAAGAAAAAGGAATTAATGCTGATGATATAAATAAATTCCTTAAATTATTACAGCCATTTAGAGATGATAATTTTACATCACAATTACCTATTTCATTATCTGAGAATGAAAATAAATTAGAAAAAATAATGGATGAAGACTATCCAGAAATAGAATTAGATGATTTTGAAAAGAAACTTTTTAAAGATGTTTCAAAAGAACAACTTATACGTAGTAGACAACACTTTCAAGATGATAATGTTAGATTGAGCAATGAACTATTTAGAGCTAACAATAGAATAAAAAATTTATCAATTTGGATAAATAATGAATTAGAAATAACAGAAGTTCTTTATGAAACTGAAAAAGAACAATATATGAAAGAAATTTATGCAATGCAAAAAGTAATATTAAAACGTATATTAATGGAATTAAAAAATAGAAAAAATGAGTTATAAATCTATTTTTTAAGTGGGGGAATTATGGTGGATTTTGAATTATTTATAGATGTATATGATGTTTCATATAAATTTATTGGTACTGAAACAAAAACTACGACTAGATTAATATTAAAAAATCCCATTGGTCAAGAAATCGTTATAGCTTTTATTCATTCAGATGATACAGTTGAAGAAGTTTTACAGAAGAAAAAAGAATATGAAAAATTATTATTAAATATAATTAGAGAAAATATGAATTGGAAAGAATAAAATAATAATTATACAAGGGGTGAAGTTTTATGAAATATGAAATTTATTTTAAACCAGAAGATCCTGAATATTGTAATAGGGTTTTTTTCGAAGATGGAACTGACTACTGTATTCATAAAGATACTGATGGTAGAGGATACTTTTCAGTACCAAACATGTTTATAATTGATAGAAAGTTTAAATTGTTTAGCGATAAAATTAAAGACGCTATTGAAACCATAAGAAATGGTGATGGTGATATCCTACATACTAATTGTAGTATCTTCGGTGGTACAACAGAGTGGGTCTACAGATATGTGGATAGAGTATACGGGGAAGAAATGCGTATGAAAACTATTGAAGATTTTAAAGATGTTATTTTTGGATATTCACTTAAATTCGGTTATAATACATTTATGAATGGTGGTAAATTTATATCAAAAGACAAAAAATTATTACCACTATTGGGAAATAGAGAACAAAATAATTTTATTTATTTTGATAATGAAAAAGAAGCGGAGAATTTTAAGAAAGAAATTATTGATAAAGCTGAAGAACTCAGAATTAAGTGCGAAGAAATAAAAGAAGATAAGATTGAAATAAAAAAATTTATTCACTCCCTTGACTATAGTATATATTCAGATGTATTATTTGCTTTAACTGGTAAGGACTCTTGGTATTTGAAAGTTGTTCAAGTTATTAAACCTTAATAATTTATTATTGTTTATCAGAAATAATAATCTGATAAACAATATTTTTTTTATACATATATTATCTTTTAGTAGAGATTTAAAAGCTTAAGAACTTTTAAATAAGATAAATAAATGGAGGTGTGTTTTATTTGGAACATGACGAAGTTAGATTAGTAAAATTAAATTGGGATGAGGAGTGTGAAAAAGATTTTATTATAGGTAAAGGATTTGAAATAAAAGAACCTGCTTTTAAAGGTAAACAAAAAAAATCTAAATATGGTATTCAATCTCCTTTATTTGCTACAGATTTTGAAGATGATGATGCATTTGCTGAAAGATATACTTGTGAATGTGGTGAATTAAAAGGGAGATTATATGATGAAGAAGAATGTAATATTTGTGGTACAACAGTTAAATTTAAAGATGTTGATTTGAAAATTACTGGTTGGATTAAATTAGGTGACTATAGTATAATACATCCAATATTTTATAGAATGTTAAAATCAATAATTGGGGAAAAGGGTTTCCTTGAAATTATTGAATATGATAAAGAATTTACTAAGGATGGTCATATAATTGATAAACAAGGAAAAACCCCATTTAAAGGTATTGGTATTATGGAGTTTAAAAAAAGATTTGATGAAATAATGGATTTTTATAGAATTAAGAAAAAGAATAAGATTGAAATGATTGATGAAATATATAAGGAAAAAGATAAAATATTTTCTTCATGTATTCCAGTTTATTCATCTGTGTTGAGACCTTCTCAATTTAAAGGTGAATCTTTCTTTTATAATTCTATGGATAAGAAGTTTAATCCAATAGTTTCTTTAAGTAATCTATTAAAGGATAGGGATTTAATAGAGACTAGAAAGAATAAAGATTGGGGAGATATTGACGAGAATAAAATCCTTAGTATAATTCAAAAGAAATTAATTGAATTATGTTATTTAATATTTAAACAAATAGATCAAAGAAAAGGTCATATTAAGTGGGAGATTCTTGGTGGTAAATTAAATTTTTCTGCTAGGAACGTTGTAATTCCCGACCCTATATTAAAAGCAAATGAAATAAAAATAGGTTATTTAGCATTTTTAGAATTATATAAATATGAGATAATAACTCATGTTTCTAGAATAAATGATATTTCTGAAAACGAAGCATATGAATATTGGTATAAAGGCACTATTGTATATAATAATAAATTGTATGAGATAATGAAATATTTATTAAAGAAATGGGAACCAAAAGTTCTTATCAATAGGAACCCTAAACTTTGTGGGGCACTATAGAGTGATTTATAGTGAAAATCAACACTTTAATTGTCGGGAAATCTCTTATAGCCTAAAACTACTAAACTATAATAGTGATGTTATAGTGGCTTAGACTAATCATCTAGGGTATAAGTAATAAGGTTTTAGGATTGAGTAATCCGCAGCCAAGTCTCTATTAATTAGAGAAAGGTTCAACGACTATCCTTTAGCTTTGAAATAAGCATTAGGAGTAGGGCTCAAGTGAGTGGGTGAAAATCCCTTAAATCGAAATAAGTGTCTCTTCATATAACTTATTATAAAGATGATAATATAGTCTGGTATCTTAGTGAAAACTAAGGAAGTTCATAAGAGAACTGTATTGTCTAACGAACAATATGAACACAATGACAATTAATTATGGATCCATGCTTTTAATGAAGATAATAGATGTTAAAAATGATATTATTGATCAATATACAATGAGTCTCCCTATACAAATATTAAAAGTTTTAAATGCAGATTTTGACGGAGATGTGCTAAATATCATATCCCTGAAATCTAAAAAACATATAAAAGCCTTTAATAAGACCTTTAACCCAGTAACCTCTATGTTTATTTCTAGAAATGATGGTTTATTTAATGATGACTTTAATCTATTAAAAGACCAAATCATTGGTTTATATGAATTTAACAATATTTAAAAATCGTATATTCTAGTATTTCATTTATATATTATTTGCGTGATAAGTAAGAAAAAATTTAAAGGAGGAGCTTAAAATTAAAAGAGGTTATTTTAGGAAGATTCGTTTGGAGGTGAAGGTTGCCCGACTGATTGGGATAATCAGTAAAAGGGCACCCGAATTAACGAAAGACGAGTTGGAGCATCTTATCAATAAAATTGATATAGATAATCAGTATCTTATTCGGGTGACAAATGACCCTATGAAATTTAATAGATACTTATTGGTTAGGGATAAAGTGACATTAATTATCCCTAAAAATTGTAGTATTATTTATAAAGGAGAAGGTAAAACAAACTTTGATGTAAATACAAAGTATGTCGTTACTATATCTTCTAAAGACCCAAATGGTAGGGATATGTTAGCAATATATATCCCTAAAGGTGAATTTCAACCTTCACCAGAAGTGAAGTATATTAAAGAGAATTTTAATATTGAGAATCTTAGATAAAATAAAGGTGAAATTATTCACCTTTATTTTTTTCATTTATTCTTTATAACAAAACATTCATTTAATACATATATAAAATAGGAGGTTAATTCTATGGAATATGCTATGGCTCAAACATCTTTAGCACATACTTTTGGTAATATCACTTCTTTTATGACAGAATTTGTTAGAGGTTTATTTGTTCCAAATTATTTTAAAACAATTCATATTAGTTCTACTATAGCTTATAAACAATTCAATATATTTCAAAACTCAAATAGAGAATTTATAAAAAAGAATAAACCTATATTAATAATTAAACCAAGAATTGAATTAGATGATAGTGACACATTTCTCTACGGAACATACTTAACTACTAGAATTACAGATAATTTTATGGATATAGATTTTAGTAATTTACAACCATTTATTGAAGATAAAACAAAAGGTGTATATATAAAATATTTATTAAATCGTATAAAAATGTATTTTGATGTAACAATAGTAACAGATACGCAAATACAACAATTAAATCAAGCTAATTATTTGAAGAATAGAATAAGACAAGATAAACCATTTTTTTTAGAAACATGTTTAGAAAGCTATGTTCCTAGAGGGCTTATGGAACTTTTATCTAAAGATATAGGAATTGATTTGTATACTCCTGATGGAAGTATTAAAACTTTTTTAGATTATATAAATAGTGTATCTATATATCCAGTAACTTATAAAGTAAAGAACGCTTCATCTAATGATGAATTTTTTAGATTTTATCCTGTTAATATAGATACAATTTTTTCTAATTTAGCTATTGATGATGGTAACAAGAAAGGAATGGTTGCCGATTCATATGCTACGACTTTTACAATCTCAACAGAATTTAATGGAGCCGGTTTATATTATTATGTAACACAATCCTCAGGAATAATAACACAAACTGATATGTCGATTATTGATAATAAAAATCAAATAATACCCATGTTTACAATAAATAATTTATTTAGTGAACAAATGCCTAATGGATGGACTTTATATGCATATCCTTTATATAAAGTTGAAAGTGATACTATGCCTGATTTAATGAATATAAAACAAGTATTAAATAACTCTATACTAGCATCTATTGACTATTGTTTAACTCATGGTATTCCATTAGAAACAATTTTAAAATTTTCTGTTATGATGGATAATAAAATGTTAAATAGAGATATAGGTGAATATGATATTGATTTTAATACATTAACACTTATAACAAAAAATGTTAATATATATTCAACTTATAGATTATTAGTATATGTTAATGCTTTATATATAAATACACTAATGTTAGATGTGTATGGATTTAATGAAGAGAAGTAAAAATATATTATTTATATAAAGGAGATAAAAAATATGTCTTGGAAATGCCGATTAATTAACTATGAAGAGATGTTAGAAAAAGGTGAAAAATTACAACCTGGGGATATGTTTTATTGTGATGAGGATTTACTAGAAATTGAAGTTTACAAAAAAGAAATAATTTCTCCAGAATATTTTAGAGATTGGTATGGTAAGAGATTACCGATTATAATTGTTTTACCAAATGGTCATCATTGGTTAATTGATTCTAGATTTGGTGGAGGGGTTGATGGAAAAAGAAAAGAACACGGTTGGATTATTACAGGGGAAATACCGAATTTAACAGCTACTCCTTCAATCAATCATTTAGGGCAAAATGGTTATCATGGGTGGTTAAAAAACGGAATTTTAAGTGATGATTTAGAAGGAAGAATCTATAGTTGATGAAAAAATAGAAATTTATTTTAATACATACATTAAATTAATATTTTTATTTAAGGGGGTAAATTCTTGATGATAATTAGAGAAGTTATGTATGGTGAAAAATTTACTGATTTAATCAAAGAGTTAAATTCTACTAAAAAAATACATTTATCTATACCCAAACCGTTATTTATTAATTTAAAAGAAGATAAAATAGATTTATTAACTTTTGCAGAAGATAAAATAATTAAAAATATTTATTGTGGACATATTATTGAACGATGTGGTGGTTTACTTCGGAATAAAATAAATTTAGGTGATACTGTTATTTATAACTATGAAAATAATTTAAACCACGGTATTGTAAAAGCAATTACTTGGAGAGGTGTCAATATATCAACAGATTATGGTGATAGATTTTTTAAATGGTGTCATATTTTACAAATAAATAAAAATGATTAAATTATTTTATTTAGGTAATCTATCTATATTATTATCATTATTAACAATTTTTCTTTTAGTTAAAAGGGAAAAATATGGTGGATGGAAATTACTATTATCTACTTTTATTACAAATGTATCATGGTCATTTACTTTAAATTTGAGTCTGATAAAAAATGAATATCATATAGTTCAATTAATTATATTTGGTTTTTATATAATAATATATTTCTATGAAGATTATATATAAATAAAAAGAAGATAACTATATAGTTATCTTCTTTTTATTTATATATTATAACAATGAATACTAATAAATAAAATATTAGGGGGTAATAAATTTGATTATAACTGATAATTTTACAACCTTATTAAATAATGAAATAAAACAATTTAATTCTTTTAATAAATCTCATTTTTATATCAATAGAGAATTAAGTTGGTTAGATTTTAATAAAAGGGTTTTACACCAAAGTATTAGAGATGAAATACCTTTATTAGAAAGACTAAAATTTTTAGGCATTTCTTCTAGTAATTTAGATGAATTTATTATGGTTAGATTTTCATCTCTAGTTAATAATGTTATTAATGAAAGGAATAATGATATATCTGGATTATCATATGAAGAAGAATATGAAAAGGTTTTAGAATCAATTAAAGAATTTAAGTTATTACAAAATAGTAGTTATAAAAATTTATTGAAAATTATCAATAAGAATAATATTCATATTTGTAAGTATGATAATTTAACAAAGAAAGAAAGAGAATATATAGAGAATATATTTAATAAAAATATTTACCCTCTTTTAACTCCAATGTCATATGATACCACTAAAGAATTCCCTCCTATTAAATCAAAACAATTAAATATAATTGTATCATTAGAGGATAAATATAATAAGAATCTTCAAGTTATTTCTATAATACCAATAGAACATCTTGAAAGATTATACAAAGTTGAAACTGACGATGAAATAAATAAATATATATTCCTTGAGGATATTGTTTTTACATTTTTAAATAAAATATTTGTTAATAAAAATATTTTAAATAAAGGATGCATGAGAATTTTAAAAGAAGGTAATATTGAAATTGAACATGATAAAGATATTTATCTTGTTGATAGAATGAAGTCTTCTCTATTATTAAGAGAATATAGTGAACCTATATTTATGGAAGTGACAGATACTTTATCTAAACAAGTAATAAAGATATTGATGAAAATGTTTAAATTAAATAAAAGTCATGTATTTAAAAGTGATAACTTATTGGATTATTCATTTCTTATATCTATGCCAATTAAAAATCAGATTTTACAATATAATGAATTTAATTCTCAATATCCACAAGAATTAATAGGTGAACATGATATGTTTACAGCCATTGATAATAATGATATTTTATTACATCACCCATATGAAAGTTTTGATCCAATAGTAAAATTTATTGAACATGCTTCTATTGATAGTAATGTTGTTGCTATTAAACAAACTTTATATAGAGTTTCATCAAAAGATTCACCTATAGTTGAAGCTTTATGTAAAGCAGCTATAAATGGTAAACAAGTTAGTGTTTTACTAGAAATAAAAGCTAGATTTGATGAAAATAGAAATATATCTTTAATAGAGAAACTAAAACTAGCTGGCTGTAGAATAATTTATGGTATGGATGAATTAAAAACTCATTGTAAATTTATAGTTGTTGTTAAAAGAACTCATAAGGGAGGATTAAAATTATATTCTCATTTAGGTACAGGTAATTATAATGACAAAACATCTGAGATTTATACAGATTTGTCTTATTTCACTTCTAATCAAAAAATAAGTGAAGACTTACTTCATATATTTAATATATTATCAGGTTTTTCTGAACCATCTACAGATATTAATAAGTTATATTTTGCTCCATATAATCTAAGGAATAAAATATACCAGTTGATAGATAATGAAATTAAACAAGCTAAAAATAAAAAGAAAACATGTATTACATTAAAATTAAATTCATTGTCTGACAAAGATATAATAAAGAAATTATACTTTGCATCTGAAAATGGAGTAAAGATTAATATTATTTGTAGAGGAATTTGTTCTATGAAACCTATTAATAAAAATATAACTATTAGAAGTGTAATAGGTAGATATCTAGAACATAGTCGTATGTATTATTTTCATAATAGTGGTATTTATATTTCAAGTGCTGATTTACTTACTAGGAATTTAGATAGAAGGGTAGAAATTTTAATTCCTTTAGAAGAAGAAAACATAAAAATAAAAGCTTTATCCATATTAACATATTATTTTAAAGATAATGTAAACACATATGTTATGAATAAAGAAGGTAAATATTCTTTATTAAAGAATAATGTAAGTAATGGATTTAATATTCATAACTATTTTATGGAAGAAGCAGTTAAAAATTATAAATTACGAACAATTCCTAAAATGTCGTTGAAACATAATAAAAAATAGTGGAGATGAATAAATATGAGAAAATTGTTAACGATTTATTGGAAAAATGGTTTAATACAAACTTTTTTAGTAACTGAATTTAATTCATCTAATCACATTCTAAGTATGAAACTAATAAATATGAAAGAGAAACACATTAATTTGTTTAATATTAAATATTTTACTTGTTATGAAGAAATTGACATAACAAAAATAGATAATAAAAGTATTTTGTTATTTGAAGAATGTGTTGTATGTAAGGCTGTGACTGACATAAGATTAATACATAGGGATACTAAAAAAGAGTATCCCTTTTGTAAAGATTGTTATAAAAAGGATTTGTATAATAAAGAGGTATTTGATATTAAATTTCCTTATTTAGAAAAGGAGGAAAATAACTTATGGTGAATTTCTTAAAATTATATATGAAGATAAGAATATTCCTTTTACCCAAAGAAGTAAAGGAATATTTAAAGAAATACAATTATGTTCCTTTAAAGGTTTCATTAATTAATAGTTATACATCAAAGCAAGGATACGATGAATATGTTTATTGGTGTTTTTATACTAAAATTTATAAGATTATAACCGAAACTTATGAAATTGAAATAAGATATGAATGGGATACTATGGAAGGTAGTTCTAGCAGTGTTTGGATTTCTAGTATAAAACCATTAAAGATAAAGAATTTATAAAAGAAAGGAAATGGGTATTTTATGAAAAAAGTAATTATTAAATATAAAAATACCTAAAAGAAATACAAGGAAGGGGAAATTTAATTGGTTACAAATGGTCAGTTAAGACAAGCAATTATGTCAAGTTGTTTAATTTGGGATGAATCATGTCTCCCAGAAGAATGTAGAATTTATGAATTATGTATGAAATCATTAGATGCTAAAGAAAAAATTGATGAGCTTATTTCAGATGAATTGCAAGAACTATTAAATAAAAGTAAGTTTGCGATTGAATTTAAATCTAAGTATCCACATTATTCAATTTTGGATAATAGATTTATTTTGGTTACAAAATAATAAATATGATAAGATGATATAAGAAATCATCTTATCATATTATTTTTTTATTCAATAATTTTAGCATTATCAATTATGTCCCTTATCTCAGATTGTGTCAATGCTGTTTTTTGTGTTAACAAAAATTCTAATTTTTCACATGACAATTTCATATTATATCTTTTTTCAATACTATTTAAAAGTGTTCTAAATTCATTTAAACGTTCATTTATATCTTGTATATGTTGTATTGATTGTTGTTCATGATTCATAAATAATTTCCAAATATCATCTTTTTCATTTAAACAACTGTTAACCTTATCTGTCAAATTATGTATATTTTCGATTAGGTATTTTTGATGATTATTCATCATCTGTTGTGTTAATGAGACACTTTCTTCAATGTCTTTTATTGGTTTACCATCTTTTTCAATAACTGTATCAAGTAAGAGTTTAAATTGTTCTAATTGAGAATTGAAAAGTTTACTAGTCATTTTTAAAAAAACCCAAGCTATAATACCAAGAACCCCATATTGTAAGAATGCCTCAATATTAAGATTTTCCATAATAAAAACCTCCAAGGTTCATCTTATTCTAAATATCAAAAATAGAACCTTTTAATACACTTTCTATTTCACCATTTAGTTCATTGATAGTTTGTTCAACATCTGTAAATGTAACTCTAAATGAAAATAATAATATGTCTAGTATAGCTGCCATTTTTTCATGTAAAGAATCATAGAATTTACTTGTACATATAGAACCAATTGCATCAAATATTATTTGAAGATTATTCTCATGGAGCTTTTTAAATTTTTCTATAAATATATCAGGAATACCTTTTTTATTAATCTCATCTTCATAGTCTTTTACAATATTAATCAATAAATTTTGTATTTCAACTATATCACACTCCTTAGTTATAGTAAGGGTTTTTTTGATGAACTCTTTTAAGTGTTTGTCATATGAAAGAAATTTGATTTTTAAAAATTTACTAACAACTCTTTTTTTTATAGGATTATTAATAGGAATTTTGTCGATACCGATGTTGACCCAATAATTAATGTTTGAAAAGAATGTATGTTCCGTTAGGTCACATGGTTCTTTTTTAAAAAAATTAAACATAATTTGATAATAACCCTCCTTTTATTATAACACTTATGATATTGTTTAATTTAGATAAAATATATTATAAAGAATGATAAAATAAAAAAATTATTTATATCATTCTTTATAATATTTATTAACTTTTTATAGCAATTGTTTGAAACCAAATTTGATTATTTATATCATCTGGTTCTGTTTCTGATAATTTTATCAAATTATTATTAATTATATCCTGTATCACTATATCATTAACTATAGTTATACTCCAATTATTAATATTAAATATTCCTGTAATGTTATCAGTTTTACAGTGTAAAACTTCATACTTACCTGTAATTTCATTTAATTTTATAATTAGATTACCTTTCATATAAATGGTGTTTGGATTATATTCTTTTATATCGGTATCACCAAATACAAAAGATTTTAAAATATCACTTATATTAGCAGAATTTTGTTTCAATTGTTTTATAGGTTTAAGTGTAGAAGCCATAATTAAAACCCTCCTATTCTGTTATAACCAAAATACTATATAAAATACTTATATTCTTATTATCTATGTCTAAAATATTCTTATTGAATTTAATACTATCTAATGAAATAATAAAATCCCCTAAACTTTCACCAGAATCTAAAAAAGCAATATGATCTATAACGGTTTGATTTAAATCTGATATTGGTAACTGTATATTAAAAGTTTTAGTAACACCTGTTTTTGTAAATACAAAATCTATATTAGCAATAGGATCAAACCCAGTTAAAGATGATGTGTCTGATAATTTAATACAGTCTAAATCAATAGATAATATTGTTTTGGCAAATTCTTTATTTTGATATAGTATTATAGAATTTGTTAAAATATTTGTATCATATGATATAATAGATGGTAATTCAGTTTCACTTATTTCTATTGAAGACATATCACCTCTAATATCTAAATTTAAACATGTGGTAGTTGTATTATCTATATGACTTTTTATTCTATTTAATGAATCAAAAGAGATTATATCACCAGCTGTGGTTTTAATTAAAATTTGCCCTGTGGTTTTATGAATCATTACCTCTTCAGGTAAAGCATCGGCCTTGTTTTCTCTTGATAATAGTGATATCGCTATACGATCTGGCATTATTCAATACACCCCTTTTCATTTTTTATTATTTAAATGTTTTAGATACCTTCATGTTATATCACAAAGGTATCTATAAAATTATTTATTAGGATTTAATTCTAAATCAGTTTGTATATTAGAATATTTTTTTAAATCAGGATTTACAATAAATGTACTATTATCATCAGTAAAAACTGTTGTGAAGTATTCTCTATTTTCAACAGAAACTTGATCTGTATCTGGATTTAAGAATCTATCTTTTAATATTTTTTCATGTAAATTATATAATAAAGAAAACACATTATCTTTATTATTAGGCATTGAATCAACAATATCCTCATTTTCACTAGTAACAAGATTTTTAAAATCATCTATATTTTTTATTACATTATCAATCAAAGAAGGTTCACTATTTTTTATAGATATAAATTCATTATCTCTATTTTTCTCAAATATAACTAAATTTTTAGTTGAATTTATTCCTTTAATAATCATTTTAGTTGGTGATAAAATTTCTATATTATTTTTATTTAATTTAATACCATTTAAAAAAATATCATACCAATTTAAATCTAAAGGTTTATATATCAACCCAGTTAAATCAACCAATCCACTACTTTCAATTTCATCTTGTTCATAAACCATTTTAAATTTATCTGGAGAAATTTCTATTGTAAAAACATCACCTATATTTTTTATCATGATAATATCAACTATCACAGTATTAATATCAACAAAGGTTATATTATAGCTATAATTAGGTAATATATATACCTCATTTTTAAATATTCTAAATTGTCTTCTATCATTTATTAAACTATTATTTATAGTGTATGAACTAGTTTTATCTTCTTCTGTTAAAATAGACCAAGTATAAATTAAACTATTTTTTATAACATTTAATGATAAATTTTGTAATAATAAGTTCTCATCTTTTAGTTTAACATAAAATACAGCTGACGAAATAAATGATTTATTTACTATTTCATTATAATTATTTTCATCATCTTTGATGTATAAAGAAAATTTATCTCTATCTATATAAACATTAGTATTATTATCAATAATAAAAACATCATTGGCTGAAATTTCTATTGGAAAATTTAATTCAATGTAATCATCAATTGAACTTATATTAATTACTTGATTAAAAAATATTTTATTTACTTTTTCTATTTCTACTATAGAATTTGCATTAATTAGAGTTATAGGAATATAAAAAAATTCATATTTATCGGTTTTATAAACTTTATCGGGTATATATAATATACCATCAATAAAAAATCTTAAATTAAGAGATTCAGAATTAAATTCATTTCTAAAAATAAATACATAACGTGGCTCATTAAAAACCTCTCTTAAATTATCATCAATAATCTCAGTATAATTATTCTCCCTATATCTAGTAGATAAATCAATTTTTGATATATCTAAATAATAGCCATCAGATTTTTTAGCTTGGTTATTTAAATAACTTTGTAATAAATTAGCATTTTGTTTAACCCATTCATCTAAAGTGTTCATTTTATATTCTGTTGGTGTTGAAGATAATTCTTTAAAATCATTTAAATCATATACAAGAGTATCAGGTTGAAAGTTTTTAATAATATCTGAAATAGAATTATCTTTATATTTATTTAAAACATTATCTGTCAACTGATGATATAATTCTAATTCATTTTTATATTTTTCAGAAGTAAATGTATTATTTGAATAAAATACATATAATGTTAAATCATTATCATTATAATTATTAAGAACTTCATAAATATTAGGATAATACAACTTTAACTGGATATCATGTGCAAAATACTTTTTACCATCAATATTTCTAAAAATCATTATGTTTTCTATTGGTATTGGCATATTTTGAATTGGTATTTGGAAGTATTTATCAGTTCCGATTAAATCAATTTGGTCTAATAAATGTCTAAAACCAAATATATTAATATGAATTAATACACTATCAAAATTACTAAAAGTATTATCATAAAATCTTAAAAGACTTTCTGAATTTTCACTATCCGTTATAACAGAGGAAAATAAGAAAGAATTATTATTAACAAAAGTAATATATTGACTTTCAGTATCTAAACTATTAACTAAATTAAATCTACTTAAAGCCAATTCATTTGAATTAGCTCGTAATACATTGATATTGGTATTATATATACCATATTCACAGTTTGGTATAATAATAATACTAATATCGGCATCCATAGTTAATAATTCTTCAAAATATTCATAAGGAATACCATTAGTGTTATTTATCTCAGCTATATCAAAAATAATATATGTTGTATCACCCTTACATAATAATTTAGTATTATCAAAAAATTTACCATTAATAAACACCATAAAGGTTTTCATAAAAATTTTTGAATTATTTGCTATATCAAAAAGAGATAATTCTTTATTAAAAAATTCAGACCTCTTATACAATAATCTATATCTTTCATCTATAAAATCTTCTTTAATAAAACCAATATATTTTCTAGGATAATAAGTGATTGTTTTATCAATAGTATTCATTAACTTTAAATCACTCATTTTTAAATCAAATCTTTTATAACCAGTTGAATCTAATTGTATTTTATATAAATGATTAAAAGAATTTTGTTTTATTTCAACTAAAGTTTTTTCAATGGATTCTAAGTTTACAGTATTTTTATTATAAATTAGTTGTAATGGATCAATCATAATAAAAAATTCACACTCCCTTTTAAAAGTCTTTATATAATAGTTTTTGATTATATGATAAAAAAATATAATAGGTTGATAAAAAATCAACCTATTATATTTATTATTTTTTAAGATCAATACCTCTAAGTATAAATGTTATTGTTCTTGCTAATTCTTCAGAAAAACCAATCTCACCTTTACCTGTTCCAAAAATAAGACCAATTTCTTTAGCTCTATCAAGATTGTCAATAGACCAATGATTGTCAGGTATATCCGAGAAATATTTACTTTTTTTAATTAATTCAGGTTTGGGAGTAATTTCTTCACAGTCTTTAATATGATTAATTCCAATAAAATTAAGAATACCCTTTGCTATATATCTAGCTTCAAGTAATAATTCTGGTTTAGTATCAAATAATTTATAGTCTTCAGCATTATCTAAAAATCCATATTCAATAATAATTGCAGGCATTGAACTATGTTTAATTACTGCATAATAGTCCCCATTATTTCCTTTTTTTGAAAACACTCTACGAATATTTTGTCCAGTTCCCTCTGATATAATAGGAGCTATATATTCCGCTAATTGTTTACCTGGTCCGCCATTGATAGAATGGATTACTTCTAATCCATTTCCACCACCAGCATTATGGTGAATTGAAATAAAATAATCAGCTCCCCATGAATTTGCCAATAATGGCCTTTGAATTAGATCAACGGCAACATCAGTATCTCTTGAATATTTAACAATCTGTTGATTTAATTGAAGAATTCTACCGACTTCAAGGGCCACGATTAAATTTATGTCTTTTTCTTTAATGTATGCATTTATTGCTCCAGAATCACTTCCACCATGTCCAACATCCAAGTACCACTTTTTTGATAAATCCATATCATTATTCCTCCCTTATTGTTAAAAAATTAGAATCCAGCACTACCACCATCAATAATCATATGCATCGAATAAAGAGAATCTGCATTACCACCATCTTCAGTAGTTACAATATTAGCTGGCACACTTGTTCCACAATCAATAGGTTTTTTTCTCACATTCATTGCTTGAGCTAAATTCACTTTTTTAGTTGTATCTAAAAACACTTCTTCTACTGTATTAACTGGATAAACAATAGCGTATGTTCCATCTGGTAATTTTACACGTTGAACCGCTGCCACTTGTAAATCTGGCATATTATCACCCCTTCCAATAAATATATACTACTTTTAAGTTAATTGATTTTTTAACAATCAGTTGCATTTTCAAACTCAGGTAGAGTTTTAAGATATTCATAGCCTTGTTTAATAAAATTTGGAGAATTGTCTTCAAGAATTGGAATGAATTTATAAAATCTTGTTAATCCTAAGTAATCATCACCTTCAATAAATGACTCTTGACTTACATATGAGTTAACAGATATTGTCAATTCACCTTTATATCCATTAATAGTATCAATTCTAACATAAGCATTATTGATAATTAAACTATTATTTAAATTTATAGATATACTTAAAGCCATTATTAACACTCCTTTTATTTTTTATACCTCAATTAATC
>Ga0209319_1000193_pt1 | contig 99808 bp, 103 predicted proteins | sample RifGroE2_FD_184000 | JGI IMG/M metagenome (GOLD analysis project Ga0209319, IMG submission 184000) | Groundwater microbial communities from Rifle, Colorado - Groundwater E2 (SPAdes) (version 2) | ecosystem: Environmental > Aquatic > Deep subsurface > Groundwater | place: Rifle, Colorado, United... | reverse complement strand
CATTTACACATTTCTCTGTAACAAACCCCTGCGTCCTGTGGGGGTTTTTACATTTCCCGGTGCTCATGTTTTGTAGAGGATGGAAATAAACTATGGAAAAAATTTTGTTTGTATAATAAAATATATTACTTTTGTCAAAACAGAATAGGGATGAAGAAAATAACAGAGATCATTGGTTCAGTTGACGAAGTATATCTTGACAAGCTTATCTACCTTGACAGGCTTCTTAAACTGTACGCAAAGTTTATGAAGGACTACCATGACGCTTATGTAAGAGTGGATGGTGAGAAGATCTTCGTGAGGTTCTCAAAGATCAACAACTACGGGTACATGAACTGGACCGAGAGAGAGTTTACGGTTGAGGAACTTCCTGAGAGGATCAATAAGTACAGGGAGAAGATAAAGTATGAATTCAAGAACCGTCATGCCAATACCCGTCTGCTTCGTGAGAAGGAAATCATCAAATGGAAAAAAATCATAGAAGATGCCAAAATTCAAATGTCAGAATGAGAAGTGTGAAAGCTTCGGTAAGGAAGAATATCATCCAAGGATATGTTATACTTGGAATGAGAAGTTAATGAGGTTTGAGTGCGAACACAGTTTCTGCCCTGTATGCGGAGAGTTCAGAGAACCCGTAAAGGAGTATGCAGGATTTACGGAAGCGTGGTTTAAGGCTGAGTCAAGCCGGAATTACAATAACAAGACAGTTAAACAACACGATTGGGATCGTGATGCCGTAAAACAGACAGACCTTAAAATCAGTAAGAAATAACCATTAAATTTAATAATATGAAAGAAGAAGAAGTAATCAATGAAGAGGTGAAGAATGAAGAAGCTCCTGAACAGAGAATTCCTACACAGGAAGAAATAAGGAGAATGAGAAAACAAGCTGCACTGGATCTTGCAGAGTACAAGAAAAGGCTCAGGGAATCTGTTGAAATGAAAAGACTGCAGGTTGAAGAACTTGAACTGAATATCAAGTACTACCATGTAAGACAGGAGCACAAGAAAGTTCAGTTGCTGATTCAGGAAGAAGAAGCAAAGGAACGTGCCGAAATGCAGAAAGCAAAACAAGTTGCTGAAAAAAGAGCAGCAAAGCTTGAGGTTGTGAAAACAGGGAAACCGAGAACCGAAGAAGAAATTGAGAAGGCTAAAGAAGAAGTTCAATAACTTTCATTATATTTGTAAATGGAAGTAAGAGTACTGGAACACAGAGAAAGCGAATTCGTTGAGCGTCTGAAAACGACGCTTAACGAAGCTTTCAATCCTATCGGAATGAGCTTCGATATAAATTATTTTATAGGAGAAAGTACTGCAAACAAAGGCAAGCTCCTTTGTTTTATTATACAATGCTCAAAGACAGGAATCATATATGAGAAAATAATTGAGATGAAACCTCATGAAACTCCAATGGATGTTGAGGATAATTTTGTCGATATGATCGTTGGTGAATTGCTCCTTTCGGGAGTGACTTTCTTGAACATTGAAAAGATACGCACGTTTAATCCCCTGTTTAATAAGCAGAAGTTAAAAGAGCAAATAAAAATGAACTAATGGTTTTTAACATAAATACAAATCCTGAAAAATATTTTCATCAGCTTATAGAGATATTAAGGGTCTTTGCACCATTCAACACTTTAAGAAAGAGACAACGAGAAGTATTTGCAGAGATTTTGTACTATACTCATAAGTTTTCAGGTAAGGACGACGAAGTAACAAACCGACTGGTGTTTGACTTCAAAACAAGAGAGGAGATCTCAGAAAAATTAAAGATATCAAAAGCGAATCTTTACAATATATATAAGGAACTAAGGCAAGCCGGATTGTTACTGAAAGAGAAAGATGAAATTAATCCAAAATTTAAATATACCTACCTACAACATCCTGAGATTGGATTTAGATTCAAGTCGGAAGACGTTGTACAGTAGAATATACGAAGGATCTGTTGACGAAGTTGTAAACTGGGCAATAGACCTTTCTGTATTAATGAAAAAATGGGTGAAGGACCATCCTTTGTATGAATACGAGATGGTAGTGGAGGATACTAAACTTTATTTAACATTATTTAAAAACAGATCAGGAAATGGGAAAACCGATCCACGAATACGACTCTGAGGGTCGTTATGTAAAATCTTTTAATTCGATTATTGAAGCTGCAAGAGCACACGGAGTTGATGAATCTAACTTACGAAGAGCTGCGATGGGAATAAGAAACATGTCAGCAAACTGCAGATGGAGTTATCATAAAGTAGATCTTCTTGACGAATTGGGGGTAATTGATAATTTCATAACGGATATGGGAATTAATCCTAATGAAGTTGTCAAAACAAGAATTCATCAGAATGCATCCGGGGAAGAAAGAATTTCCGTAGAGACTGTAAAAAAGTCTACGATAGAAGATGTCAGAACGGATATGATGATTGGAAAATTAAAGCAATTACAGAGAAAAACAGATGAGACAAGAGTTTTAAGAAAAGAGTTCAGGGAACACTCAAGAGTGGAAAATGCACTCACTGCACTCAACGAAGCTCTTGTTGAATTATTGACAAATCAGACGTTCAAGCCTGTTACCTACGAGCATCCTGAAGAGGAAGGACCTGTACTGATAGTGCAGGTTACCGACACGCATTTCAATGAGCTTGTGACACTTCCGGATAATTTATTTAATTTTGTCGTTGGTGCGAAAAGATTACAGAAATATGCCGGAAAAATTCGTAAATTTGCAGAGATTTATAAGGTAAAGAATATTGTGCTGGCATTTACTGGTGACATCATCAATTCTGATCGCAGATTGGATGAGATGCTGAATCAGTCAACAAACAGAATGAAAGCTGCTATTATCGCCACACAGATTCTTTATCATTTTATACAGGACATCAATCGTTCTGCAAACATAAAGATCGTAGGGGTCAGTGGAAATGAATCACGAGTAAAGATCGAACATGGGATGAGTGAAATAGCCATGAGCGATAATTACGATTACCTTGTGTATAATATGTTGAAACTTCTTTTCGCTAAGGCGAAAGGCATTTCTTTTGTAGATGGTGATCCCGTAGAACAAGTAATTAACGTTAATAATTCTAATATTCTGATTACACATGGTACAACTATTAAAGAAGGTCAGGCTGCAATGCAGCAAGTTTTTGGGAAATATGCAGCGAAGGGGATTCTACTCGACTATGCTATCTTTGGGCACGTTCATTTTACTAACATCACTGATATATATTGTCGTTCTGGTAGTATTGTGGGTAACAATGTTTATAGTGACCGTTATCTCAACCTTATCACGAAAGCTTCGCAAGTTATTCATGTCGTGGAAAAAGACGGATCAATCGACACAACAAAAATAAGTCTTCAGTATACGGACAAATATCCGGGATACGATATCAAAGATGATCTTACGGCTTATAATTCGCTGCTTACAAATAATGTGAGAGAGAGGGAAACTATTGTACAAATTGTAATATAATGAAAGCAAGAAAAGGGTTATGTCTTCGTTGTGAGACTGTTGGGAGAAAGCCAGAAGAAGCAAAACATAAGATTGAAATTAATGATACAGTTGAATATGTTTGTGACAAGTGTATGGATGAGATTGATACAGAAATAGTTGAAATGTATGAGATCAAAGAGGACGAGGACACACCTTGAGAATCTTGCAAGAAAGTACGAACTTCGGCTATCTCAGGTGGAGGAGATAGTCGAATCTCCGTTTAAGTTTTTTGTTAAGATTGCAGGAGAAGGAGATAAAGAGAATCTCAAATTTGGTTCTGTAAGAATAATCAAATGGGGGTTATTCTCTGTAAAAGAAGGACGTAAAGAATATTTTAAAAAAATAGCTGATGATAGAAAAACATCTGACAATTAAGAGAGAACATACGAGAGATTATGAAATAGTTACCAGAGAAGTTATGATAAATACGATAAAACTTTTCGGATTTACTATTTCTAAACGAAGTTCAATTGTGATTAACAATAATCTCAACGGTACAGCAAAAAAAGCTATTGGACTAAGACAACCTAAAGATGAAAAACCTGATTGAACTGTCAAATAATGTCTTATCTATTCAACCTGAAGCTCTGCAGATTAAGGAATTCAGAAATTTGTGGAACAGGGATAAGAGTAAGACTAAAGACAAGGCGTTAAAGGATCTTGCTTATATATACTATTCGACTGATTTCCAGTCGATTTATAGGAATTACCATCCTGATACAAGAGAATCCAAGATCAAACTTGATATCTATGGCGACAGGGAATATTCTATAGACATGGCAGTTGTAGAAGGACAGAATAAATATAAGGAGTTACAAACTACTCTTTCTATGGAACTTTTGTCCGATGCTGAAGCAGGTATAGATAAACTAAGAATTTATTTTCAGAATGTGGATTTCACTGCAGATGAAGAAGGAAGAGCAGCAAAGAATTTTATTGCTAACGTAAAACAGCTTGGCGATCTTGTAAAAGGATTGAAACTTCTGAGAGAAGAAGTTGAGAAAGAACTCTCCGATCAGATGCAACTCAGAGGAGGATCAACAATAGGTAAACGAGAATTGCCACCAGATAGGAGGGGTTAATGGGAGAACATCATGGGACATGTACAAAATGCGGATGTTATTTTTCTGATGGAAATCATCAGTTTATTTGTAATAAATGTGTAGAAGAGGAGAAGATAATTATGACAATTGAATATAAATGTATGGTATGTGGGAAAGAATATTCAGCAGGTAATATTCCTACAATAGGAAAAGCTGACGGATGTTGTACACCCGGCTCATTAATAGAAATTAAGAAATGAGTAATATTATAGTTGCACAACCTTGGGAAGGAGTACCTAATCCAATACGTAATACAGGTCAGGAGTATCTTAAATTCCTGAATACAGGAGTATTTCAGGAAGAAGGTAGAAATTTCTTACGTCGTGGATATTATACTAATGCTCCATTTGGATCAAAAGATTATAATGATTACTGGGACGAACAGGAGAAACGTGTTATTAATGGGTATTCTGTTGGTGGAGTGAGAGTTACAGGAAGGCATTATTTCTACCTTAACTTTTGTCTTATTAAAGCAAGACCTATTGATCCTATAACAGGTGCTGAGAAGGAGGGTGAGAACCGAAAGATCATTACCCTTCCGAGATTCTTGGATCATAATTTCTACTGGTTTCATGAATTTGAGAAATGTGCAGCTGAAGGACCTTGGAAGAATCACCCCAAGAAGGGAATGATTATTGCCAAGAGTCGTAGGAAAGGATTTACCTATCAGGTAACAGGGGGAGTCTATGGTTACAATTTCAATTTCATTCCTGCATCAATGAATATTCTTGCAGCATATGAGAAAGGTCACTATAAAGTAACTCTTGACGGTATTCATCATACCATAAATCACGTTAACAGGATTACAGACTGGGGTAAAAAACAAGGAAAACTCTCTAAAAGAGACCATTTCAGAGCCTCTTTTGTGATCAAAAATCCATATACAGGAATTGAGATTGAAGATGGTTATATGTCTGAAATACAGGCTGTTTCCTTCAAAGATAACCCTTTTAAGTCTATCGGGGAATCAACTGACCTTATGGGATTTGAAGAAGCAGGTAAATTTGAGCATCTTCTGACTGCTTACACCATATCAGAACCTACATTCCGTGATGGAGACATCATGACAGGCATCCCTCTTATCTGGGGAACTGGTGGTGATATGGAAAAAGGTACGAGAGACTTTGCTGAAATGTTCTATGATCCTGAACCTTATGGACTTATGGCATATGAGAACATTTATGATGAGAACGCCACAGGAGATTGCGGATGGTTTATAGATGATATGTGGTACTATCCCGGCTCAGTCATTAAAACATACTATGTAGATGGTAAGGAGACAACTGAAGTTCTCCCCTTCGTTGATCAGGAAGGTAACTCAATGAGAGTTATTGCCGAACAGTCTCTTGATGAGAAGAGAATGAAGAGAAGAAGAGGGTCACGTTCTGCTTATAATAAGTTCGTTACCCAACAGCCTAAGAATCCGGCAGAAGCTTTCTTAAGAGTACAGGGTACAATGTTCGATACAATCAGGGCATCTGCAAGACTTTCTATGATTGAGACTAATAAAAAGACATATGTCGACAGCATTTGGAAAGCTAACCTTGTTGTCGATCCGGCAGGAAACAAAATTAAATTTGAATATAATGAAACAGACCCACCACTCTACGATTTCCCAATTAAAAGCAACAAGCACAAAGGAGTTATTGAAATCTACGAGATGCCAGTTACTAATGAGCTTGGCGAAGCTCCTTTTGGACGTTACATTACTGGTATTGACACTTACGATGACGATGAATCTACAACAAACTCTGTTGGTTCTATTCTTGTGCTTGATCTCCTTACTGATAGGATTGTTTGCCATTACAAAGGACGACCAGAAACAGCTGACAAATTCTTTGAAACGGTTCGGAAGATTCTTAAATTCTATAATGCAGTAGGTAATTACGAACGTAACAAGAAGGGTCTCTATGGTTACTTCTACAATAAGAACAACTTACATTTGCTTGTTGATGAGCCTGAAATACTTAGGGACAAGGGAATAAGCAAGTCCAATACTTTCGGTAATAACTCCAAAGGTACAATGGCTTCTCCTGCAGTTAATATGTACGGTCTCCAACGTTCGCTGGAATGGATGAGCAGTCCTGCGTACGGAGAACCTGAAGAATCTGAGATTATAAATCTTGATAAGATAAGATCCATACCTCTTCTTAAAGAGACTATCGGATGGAATCCTGATGATAACTTTGATGATATTTCTGCTCTTGGTATGTTAATGATACTCAGGGAAGACAGGCTGAACTTCAGAGATAAGATAAATAAGAGTAAAGTGAAGACTGTTACTGGCGATGACTTCTTCAACCGTCATTTAGGAGAAGGTGGAAAAAGCTATAGTAATAAAAAAATAATGGATTTTCTTAGGACAGAAAATAAAAATAGTAACTAAATTTACACAAACTTTGCAAAGTTAATAAAAAATGATAGGAAACATTGTAAAAAAATCACCTCATTTTCCTTTTCAAAAAAGAAGTACCTCTTCTAAAGGAAAAGATTTCGTGGTGGAATGCATAGAAGCTGCAATTCATTCAACGTATATGACTACCAATGATATCCTTCAATCAAAGAAGGATATGGCTGTAAACTACAATCTACGTGCAGATATACTTGATGAGAGAGATGTTGAGAAAGCGATAAATCCTTGGGGAATCAAGGGTGCAACGTTCCCAGCGAAAATGCAGAATTATCCGATAGCCAATCCTAAGATTGATCTGCTGTTGGGAGAAGAATCAAAAAGACGTTTTGACTGGAGGGTAACAGTTGTTAACCCGGATGCAGTTTCTGAGAAAGAAACGATGATTGCAGATATGATGAAACGTACTGTGGCAGAAGCAGTTGTAGCTAAAGACTATGATGAAGAAAAGCTTGCTGCTGAATTACAGAAACTACAAAAGTTTTCTAAATATGAAGCTCAGGACCTCAGGGAGAGAAGAGCCACTCATTATCTCCAGTATCTCTGGAAAGAACAGGAATTAAAGATTAAATTTAACAGGGGATTTGAAGATGCTCTTGTAGCAGGCGTTGAGATTTATCACGTTGATATAGTTGGAGGAGAACCTGTCGTTCGTAAATGCGATCCTCTTTCAGTCACTCTTGTAAGAGGCGGGAGTAGCTACATGGTTGAGGATGCTGATATTATTATTGAAGATACTTACCAGCCTATACGATGGGTTATTGATAATTACTATGATTATCTTTCGTCAGCTGAGATTGACAGGATTGAACGTGGTTACATTGGAACTGCAAAAAACGATCTTATAAATTACCAGTTTGGACAACCTGTACAGAATCCTTTAAGGATTGCTGCTACTACAGACGAAGGAGAAATCACTGCTTATTCAATGATTGATCTTGACTCTTATAGTCAGAATAACGTTGCTGCTTACGATGACAATGGAAACGTCAGAGTGGTTAAAGTCGTTTGGGTTTCGATGAGAAAGGTGGGAGAAGTCAAATGGTACGATGAAGAAGGTATCCTGCAAAAGAAACTTGTTGATGAAAATTATGTTCCTGATGAGGCTCTGGGAGAAAAAGTCGAATGGTTCTGGGTCAATGAATGGTGGGAAGGAACAAGAATAGCTGAAGACATATATGTTAAGTTCGGTCCACGTCCGATACAATTCCGCAGAATGGGTAACAAATCCATAGGTGGATCAGGATATGTAGGAACTATTTACAATACAAACACATCTCAGTCCAGATCACTTATGGACAGGATGAAGCCTTATCAATACCTATATAATATATTCATGTACAGAACGGAACTTGCTTTTGCGAAGAGTAAAGGTAAGATTGCTACGCTTGATACATCAAGAGTTCCCGATGAGTGGACTATGGATAAGTGGATGTATTATGCAGAAATACTTGGTTGGGCAGTTGAAGATCCGTTCAAGGAAGGTAATAAAGGTGCTGCTACAGGAAAACTTGCAGGGATGATGAATCAGAACAGCAGGGTTCTTGACCTTGAGATGGGTAATTATATACAGCAACACATCATGATGCTTGAGTATATCAAGCAGGAACTTGGTGAAATTGCAGGTGTTACACAACAACGTCAGGGTATGATTGACAATCGTGAGACACTTGGTGGTGTGGAACGCTCTGTAACTCAGTCATCTCATATTACCGAGAAATGGTTTATGATGCATGATAATACTAAACTGCGTGTGATTGAAACTCTCCTTGAGACTGCGAAATATGCTTGGAGAAATAAAGATAACGAAAAGCTTCAGTATATATCAGATGAAATGTCATCTGTCATAACAGAACTTGATGGAGGACTTTTCAACGAAGCCGATTATGGTATCATGATCAGTAACTCAACCAATGATGCTGAACTTATACAGGCAATGAAGCAACTTGCTCAGGCAGGTCTTCAGAATGATAAGATCAATTTCAGTGGTCTGATGGATATATACTTATCTGAATCAATGAGTTCTATGAGACGTAAAATTGAACAGTATGAGGAAGAAGCTCTACAAAGACAGGAACAGCAGATGCAAGCTCAGAATGATGCTGTTCGTGAGGCTGCTCAAATTGAGGCTCAGGATAATGAAGCTGAACGTGAGCAGAGATATCAAGAGAAAATACTTGATGCTGAGACGAAAATAACAGTTGCAAACATAAATGCTGCAGCTGGTCAGCAGGGTGAAGGAGATAATGGTGAGTCGAGCAAAATAATGTTAGACAAGCTAAAGCAGGATTGGAATAAGTTTGAAAAGGAACTTAAACTGAAGGATAAGGAACTGAAAGAAAAAGAACGTCATAACAGACGAACAGAACAGATAGCAAATAAAAAAGCTATACCAAATAAAAAATAACATCTAATAATTTGTATTAGAATTTTTCTAAGTATATTTTTGTAAACATTAAAGGAGAAGAAACAAATGGCAAACGAAAAGAGAGACGAACTTTTCGGTATCAATCTCGGTGAAGGGATGATTGAGATACCGGATAAAGACGAAACTCCTGTATCAGGTAAGGGAGAAACGGGAAAAGAAACAAAGAAAGAACCTGAAAAGATTGATGACAATGTTCTTTTAAATGACGATGGATCTTTCGAGATCAACGAATTTAAAGAAACAAAAGAAAAAGATAAAGCTTCGGACGAAGAGGAAGAAGCAGCGATCATTGAAAAAGCTGAAGTTAAGAAAGGTAAGACTCCCTCCGACGGTGGTTCGAGCGACTCTTCTCCTTCTTCTTCACCATATTTAGCCTTCGCAAAGGACAGAGCCAGTGAGGGGGTCTTACTTGACTTTAGCGACGAAGACTGGCAGGAATTGGTGGAGAGAAATGACGGAGACGAAGCTCAGGCTCTTCGAGAATTACATCAACTGTCTGTATCTCAAATGATAAAGACAGGTGTTGAAAGGTTCAAAGAGTCGCTTACACCTGAAGAAAAGCTTCTTTATGAAGCTAAGGAAAAAGGTCTTCCTGTTGATAAATATTCAATTGCAAAACGAAATCAGAGTAAATATGAAAAGATTACTCCTGATCAGTTAAAAGAGAATGTGAATCTGCAAGAAGAAGTGGTTACCAAGTTTCTTGAATTAAGAGGTTATTCTTCTGAAGAAATAAAAGAAGAAATCGAAGGATACAAGGCACTTGACAATCTTGGAGTTAAAGCAGCGAAAGCTCTTGAAGTCGTTCCCAAAGCCTACGAAAAGCAGGTAAAGGAGATGGAGACAGAAGCAGTAGCTGCAGATCAGGCTGCAAAGAATAAGATCAGACAGCGTGTTGCAAAGATGAAATCTTTGGTTGAAAACACTCCTGAAATTATTCCCGGCATTAAACTGACAAAACCGATAAGAGAGAAAATCATGGAGTCAATGACAGTCCCTGTAGCACAGGATAAACAAGGTAATCCGCTTAATCCTGTAATGGCAACGAGGATGAAAAATCCAGAAGGTTTCGAGATGCTGATACATTACTACCATCAGCTCGGACTGTTCAATATTGACGATAGCGGAAAGATTACTCCCGACTTCAGTAAGATTTCAAAGATCGAAAAAACAAAAGCGGTTGACTCTATGAGGAGTGCGTTTGAAAGTAAAGAGAACACATCTACAAGCAGAGCAGCAAAACCGAAAACAGAAGATGACGATTTGGATGCATTTGAAAAAGCGTTCAGAAGATTATAATAAACAAATATTAACAACCCTTTTAAAATGGTTAAAAAATGAGAATTTCACCTTTTCAACTTTATGAATCAGAGGACATAACAGGTCTGGTAACTAAGTCTCACTTAGGTTACAGGTTTGGTATTGAACCTCAACAAGCGTCTAAAGTTGCTACTATGATTCATCAGGCGAATCTTGGTGCAACTGTCAACGCATATCTTAATCAATTTCCTACAGTAACATTCCAGACTGATGATGATTTCACATGGGATATTACAACTAATGGAAAGAAAAACATTCCTCTTGCAAGAGCAGAGGTAACTCTTGGTACAGCACTTACTGCAGCAGATAAGGCTGGACATAACTACTCAGAATTCTATCTGTATTTCTGGGAAGCTTACTTCACAGACGTTAACCTTATCGTAGGTGAACGTAATGAAGTGTATCCTATTCAGGTACTTGAAGATCCTGTAAACGTTGGTGGTCTGTGGAGATACAGAGTACGCCTGCTTACAGGTAACCCGAACCTCTTCGTTCCGTTTGAAGAACTGGCTGCTGGAAAACGTTTCAGCAAGGACTTCTCACCAGTTGAGAAAGAACTGTCAGTTAAAGGTGGTGGTGTACATTACACGTTCCCTTACAAAAATCTGAATGCATTTACGATGATTCGTATGCAGGATACCATTCCGGGGAATATGATTGAAAGACCTGTTAAATTCTCTTGGATTGATCCTCAGAGCAAGAAACTCATGACAACATGGATGGACTACCGTTCATATGAGCTTGAAATGCAGTATCAGGACGAGATCAACCACATGCTCGTATACGCTACATCAAATAAAACTGATGATGGTAAATATGTACAGCGTGGTAAATCAGGTAGAGTGATCCAGATGGGTGCTGGTATTAAGCAACAGATGGAAGCTGCAAACTATAACACTTATAACGTATTCGATATCAAGAAATTCACTGAAATGCTTCTTGACATGACAGTAGGTAAAGTCGTTATGGGACAACGTGAAGTAACAGTTCTTACGGGTGAATGGGGAATGTATCAATTCCATGAGGCTCTTGAAAGCTACTCAACCCTTTACACTCCTGCACGTGACACCTTCAGAATCTACAATAAAGGTAACACTATGGGATTCAGGGGTCAATTCCTTGAGTATATCGGACCTAACGGTATCAAGGTTAACATCGTTCATGATGCTCTGAAAGATGATTTCGCACGTAACAAAATTTATTATCCCGGAAAACAGGGTCTTGCTGAATCTTATGTATATGACATTCTGAACATGGGTACTTCTGATGGAAGACCTAACGTACAGAAAGTACAACTTGCTAAGTTCGGTGACATTCGTGGTTACGAACCCGGTCTGCGTGATCCTTTCACAATTGGTCAGGTAAACAGAATCATGGCTAATCCTAAAGATGCATGGACAGAGCACAGAGCCTACACAGGTGGAGCTATTGTTTATGATCCTACAAGGACAGCAACATATAAACCGATTATACTTTAATCATTTAAAAATAAGGAGAAGAAAAAATGGCTAAAATAAAAGAAGAAGAAATGATTGAAAAGGGTAAGACGGAAACAGCTAATACAGCATTTCGCTTACCAATAACTAAAGTCCACGTGAAGCCTATACTCCGTAAAGGAGTATGGCTTCCTGAGGGACACTCAGGGCACTTCATGTACGACAATACGAGTATTATTGTACAAGTTCCGATTGACAAGTTCACAGGAAGACTGAAGAACCCTTTGACAAAAGATGAACAAACGTTCTTTGAAACAAGTGCTGGTCTTGATCTTAAATCCGGAGATCTGAATCCTTATAAGAAAGATGATAATTTCTGGACTGATTTCAGGGTAAGAATCAGGAAAAGTGATAGTATCGTAAGTGACAAAACAGTTCTTATGACTCTCGATCTTAGTGACCCGATACAGTATCTGCAATATAAAGTGTTGTTACTCAACGCTACTCCTGAGGGAGGTATTGTAGCACCAAGTTGGGAGACAAGAGAAGATAGCGGAACTTATAAAGTTGCTCTGGTTCATGAAGGTCAGCAACATGCAGATAAGGTTAAAAAGGCAGACAAGATGAAACTTGCTTATAAATATGTAGGTAAGATTGACTCCTCAGAAGAAGCGATGTACGACTTCCTGACAGTCTACTATCTTGAGAATGCTAAGAGTAAGCGTCCATCTGTTGATTCAGGAAAGGATTTCTACTATTCAGAAATTCAGGATCTTATAGATAATGACCTTGATGGTGTTGTTGAAATCATTGAAGATTCAGACAATTACGAATATAAACTGCTTGTTCATAGAGGTTTAAAGATCGGTGCTTTAAAAATGGTTGGTGGTAACAAACTTGAGACTATTGACGGAATTCCAATTGGTAACAGCCTTTATCAGGCAATACAATGGTTCAAAGACGATAGACATCAGGATGAATATTTAAGACTGAAAAATCAGATTGAGCTTGCTAAATAATGACAGCACAACAAATGAAATACGAGTTCGACGTTGGTTATGATCGCATAACCAACTTCGACGCTCCCGGATATAATGAGAAAGAAATTTCTACCTTCCTTACTAAGGCTCAGGAACAATTAGTTCTTGAGCTTTACAGGGGTGGAAATCATTATAAAGAGGACTTCAAGAAGAGTCTTAATATGCTGAAGGAAGTTCAGAGTATTATAATCTTTGCAGCAGGTCCTTATCCTATGTCATTTGTAGGCGATCTTTCTGCAAATGTTCTTGTAGTTCATAATGAAGTAGCTGAATTAACAACAAATGCTTCTCATGAATATTCTTCAGGAACATTTACTAATGTTCAGGTAAAACCAATAGATGATGACTTTTATCATCTTAATAAAAAGAATCCTTTTAAAAAACCATCAGTAAAGAACGATCTGATCTGGAGACTTGATTACCACACTACTACAACAAAACAACACGTTTATGTGATAGAAGAGAATTCTACTCTTACAAGAGTCAGAGTTCATTATTACAAAAAACCTTCTCCTATCATAATTGCTTGGGCAAATTATGTAGTTGGAGACGGAAGCATAGACGGAATAAACTGGTCAACGTATACGGCATCCAGTTTGGATTGTACACTTGATCCAATTACCCACAGGGATATAGTGGATAGAGCAATAACGCTTGCATATGCAGCGATACAAGACGATAAAGGTTATCAGATCAATGCCGCACAAGAACAACAAAAGAAACAGTAATTTTAATTTAATAGAAAATGAAATCAAGAAAACTCACAAAAGATAATCACACTACAGGTCTGAATTCCGGAGCTGATGCAGTGATTGTTCGTGGAAAACATTTTAATGATCTGCTTGATGATTTTAATGCTCATATACCAGTTGATGGTGCAGGTAGATTTGAATATATTCTTCCTTATGAAGAGGATGGAACTGTTCAGATAGTAGGTCAGGCACAAGATTTTGATTATGCTGCTGCTGATACTCTTACAGCATCAGAAAGCGGAAAGACAATCTGGATACAGGGTGATAACTCTTCATCAGCAATTGTTCTTCCTCCTGCCGTTCACGGACTTAATTTCAAGTTCAAATGGGCAGCTAATAACACAAATACTATTACAATCACTACAGCTGATACAACTGATACAACAGGTGATATGTTCAGAGGAGGTCTTCTGGTCTTTTCAACAACCAACCTAAGTGTATTTATAGAAGCAACAGGTGATGTCAATAGAATGACATTCGACGATAATCTTGCAAACTCTGCATCAGGTGCAGGTAGCTGGGTTGAAGTAGCTTGTGCTGACGACGGTATATGGATTGTTACCGGAGTAATGAACGGTGGAACAGACGTTGACGGAAACGGTTCTGCAATCTTCTCAGATGTAGACTAATAATGAATTTTAAATTTAATATATAATAAAAAATGGAAACAACAAAAAATGTAACTCAACTTTTCGTTGCAAAAAACATCGCAAAAACTGCAACTGCAAACCTTGTCATTGATGAAGTGACAGACATTGCAGATGGCGAAGTTTGCGTTGTCGATCCAAGGAATAACCTCCAACTGACAACCGCAGGATATCCTGTAGGATTTGATAGTTTCAGGATTTGCCAAAGAAGTGGAGCAAGACTTATCTTTTCTGACATAGTGAAAGCTGGTACAGTAAAGAGGTTTAGCATCTCTCTTCCTGCAAATAACCTTGCAACTGAACAGATTGATATGGTTGGTTTCAATGGAACATCTGGTTCAATTGATATCTTTGCTGACAATATCTATACTGTTAGATTGTATATGCTTGAACCGACAATCAGTGGTTTCATGCAACAGAAAATTAAAGAAGGCTACTATAAGTCAGGCATTGCTCCTACTCAGTATGACATCGCTAATGGTCTTACAATGAGCCTTATCAAAAATTTCAGCCGTGAACCGCAAAGAACCAACAGATTTGAAACTGTTTGCGGTGCTGCTGCTACTGCTACTTCCGGTGGTGCAGTCACACTATTTTATGGATCAAATACCATAACAGTTCCTGAATCTGCTGGTGGTGCTGCTGATGCAGGTCTTTATAATGCTGATGCAGGTACTCTTGTTGCAGGTGACTTCTTAAGAGTTGGATCTGTTGCTGTTCTTAGTGCTCCTGTTTACAGAATTGTATCTATTACAGGTGCTGGAACTGCTCTTGCAACTATCGTTCTTGATCGTCCTTTCCAAGGTTCATCAGGTGCTGTTGCCGCTGCTAACGTAGGTGCTATCACATCAGCTGCAGGTCTTGCTGCTGATTGGGGTCTTAGCATTTCAGGATTTCCTTCAGCTTATGATGGTAAATTCTTTGGAATGCCTGTTACTTGGGTAACTTCTGTTGATTTCAATGATCTTCAGACAACAACTGTAACTCAACTTTCAGCTGCATCTCCCGGAACTGGAAACTATGACGTTCTTGCAAGACTTGAAAAAGAACTGCAGGCTGACGAATATGTTTACAGAAGCTTTATTGAAGGTGCTCCTGTTGATCGTGCAGACGTTCTTACTACAACAACTTATGACGTAGTTGTAGTTGAATATGACGGTATCATCGAGTCAGGTCTTGGAACTCAGGTTCGCTCACCGAAAACTCTGATAATCGTACAAGCTGGAAACGGTGGTCAGGCAGACGTAGCTGCTATTGGTTGGCTCACACTTCTGAATAACATCATTGTTACTCAATGGGTAACTCCGGGTGCTGCTGCTCTCGTACCGACAGCTTAATATCGGTCTTTTACATATATCTTGGGAAGGGGAGAATCACTCCCCTCCCTTGATATTTTTATAACCTCTATAATATACTGATAAGAAATGGATTATACAGAACTGTACGATTATGTAAAAGAATTAAAAGATGATATTAAAGACGTTAAAGCAGACATAAAAGATGTTAAAGAAGACGTTAAGGGTGTTAAACTTGATGTTAAAAACACCTATGATGAAGTAAAGAAAACAAATGGTCGTTTAAGAGAAGCAGAAGGAGAGATAATTCGTATCGACGGTATATTAGAAGCTCGTGCTATAACTTGTGGAGAACAATTAAAGAACTTAACTCCTGTTATACCAACGATGAAATTCCTTAATTGGGTTTCTCATAATCCTAAATTATTTCTTTTTGTTTTTATAGGCGTTATCTTAGGATTAGAAGTACTTGTACAAGAAGCCGTTAAGAATGAATGGATAGGTCAATTACTAAGTTTTGTTAAACCTTAATTGAGATGAGTCATACTTTTGGTGCTAATTCGATGAAGCAACATGAAACCCTTCATAACGATCTACAGCTTATTCTTGATCATACGATCTTAAAATGTGCTGTAGATTTTTCGTTAATAGAGGGATACAGACCACCAGAAAAGCAGTTTGAGTATTTTAAAAAGGGAAGAAAACAACAGCCTGATGGATCATGGGTTGTAGTTAACAAGAAAGATGTAATCACAAATATAGACGGATATAAAGTAAAAGGGAAACATAATTATAATCCGTCCGTTGCTGTTGATATAGCTGTCTATGTACCTAATAAACCAAAATTAGCTTATGATCTTTCTCATCTTGCTTATATTGCAGGATGTATGATAACGATTGCAAATCAGTTATATGAAGAAGGAAAGATAAAACATAGGCTTCGTTGGGGAGGTGATTGGGACAGAGATGGTGATCTTACCGATAATATTCTTTTTGATGGTCCACATTTTGAGATTATTTCTTAAATATTTATCAAAAAATGATTATATTTACAAAATTGAATTAAACTATCAAAATGATACCTCTACCAGCAACACCAATAGGACAGACAAGAACTCCAAGTGTCCCTGAGAGATTGAAGTTATTCGATAAGATTATCGAAAACATTAATGATTTGTTTGCTGAAAGATGGGAAGATTTAAGATTTCCAGCAACTCAATTAAAAGTAAATCCTGCTACTAACAGACCTGATTTTGATTTTACTGAAATAAGATATCTGTTTGATGCTACAAGTACTGAAACGTTGTACATGATAGCTCAGATGCCTCATGGATGGAAAGAAGGAAGTAATATAAGACCTCACGTTCATTGGCAACCTACAACTACAAATACAAATAACGTTTTATGGAGACTCGAATATAAATGGACAAACATTAATGAAGTTGATACGGGTATTTGGATATCTCTGGATGTTCTTGATGCATCGACAGGGGTGGTAGGGACACATCAGATAGCTTCTTTTGGAGAAATTGATGGAACAAATAAAAGAGTCAGTTCAATACTAACTATGAAACTTTCGAGAATGGGAAATGAAGGATCAGATAATTATACAGCTGACACTTTATTAAAAGAATTTGATATTCATTATCTTATTGATTCAAATGGAAGCTTAGAAGAATATATAAAAGAATAACGAAATGGACCTTAATTTAAGTTTAAGATATCAGGAACAGAACGATAATAAAGCAATTGTTCTTACTGATACTACAGATAATTTTGATGACCAAAGTTCTGCAACTACTACAACTATTGTAGCAGGAGACATGTATGAGATCGCTGTAGCAGGAACATATAATTATACAGTACTTGGAGCAGCAGATAATAACGTTGGAACTCGTTTCGTATCGAATGCCAATGCTACAGTTAATCTCGGTGGTAGTGTATATGAGGTAACTGCTGCAATATCCGAGATCATTGGAGTAACACTTGCGGTAACAGTTACCGATAAAAATAACGTATCAACTTCAAAAGGTACTATAAATCTTCTTACTGAATTTGGTCCTTTTGTAGATCAGGGTGATATGGTTTATACAATAGATGCTGATTTACTTAGTGATCCTATTGACTCTCTGCTTACTGACGGATTATATACTTTAGTATATACTATCACAAGTCAGATTGGTATAGGAGATGTAAGAACAGATACATTAAATGTAACTATTCTTGTTTATGGTCAGGTCAAAGTTGCAGTATACGAAAAACTTCGTCAGATTCCTACTTACTATATGTGCAATGATGCACGTGCATTATCACGAATTTCAGAAGCAGACCTCTGTGGAGCATATCTTTCTGGAATAGAAAATTCAGCTTACATAGCAAAAACAGAAGAACTGTTGAATATGTTGGTTGAACTGGATAGTATGGTTCTGAATGGAAGTAATATTACATGGTAGTAAATAACAATTAATAAATAATATAATGAAAATACCAAGATCTATTTTAGATATTAATAAACATCCAATACCAATATTTCATTTATCAGGATCACAAGATGTTGATGGTACGGGTGCTTCAGCACAAAGTACAGCTATTGATGGTATATTAGTAAGGATAATTGCTATTAGTGCTAATATTCGTGTTGCTATTGGATATAATCCTACAGCAATAGCTACAGATATACTCATTCTTCAAAATACTGAATTGTGGCTTCCTATTATAAAAGGTAGTAAAATTGCTGTCTTAGGTGGAACTGCTAACATTTCTATAGCAGGTGATAATTATAACGACTAAAATATAATAAAATGGCACTTAGAAAACAAACTAAAGCAGGTGATCAATCAGGAGTACTTTTTATTGAGTATATTCCAAAAGTTCCTTTTAATAAACTTTGTACAATAACAGAACATACAGTAATAACAGCTGATGTTATAACACCTGATACAAAAAATGCTCCTATTGCCGGTAACGGGGCAATTTACAGACTTATAGGTAATGGTACAGCTACTCCTACATTTACAGGATTCAATAAAAGTTCAGGTAGTGGTAATTATGATCCTACAGCAGGAGTTGTCAATCTTGTAACGTTCCTGTATGATGGAGTAGATTATTGGTATAATATAGTTCAACCTGTTGTATAATGAATATGATGTTAAAACAATGGGTAACGGGAGTTGCCGGAGGAAGCACTGATTGGAGTTCGTACTGGACTACACGAGAACCATCGGATGCTGCCGTGACGATTACAAGCGACACAACGGCAACTGTGACGTGGACTGATAGTGCTGAAGCGGGTGCTGATGGTTATAAGGTTTATGCAGGTGCGGTGTTAAAGGCAACGGTAGCAGTAGGAGCGCAGACGGCTGATGTTACGGGACTGACGACAAACACACAATATACATTTAAGGTTGTTGCTTATAAGGGTGTAGAAGAAAGTATAGGAGATACCGCAAGTGATTGGACTGCGATGAAAATTCCATTAGCCGCAACGGGTACTGGAGCCGGTGTGGCAAATACGAGATTTTATTTTAGCGGAGTTAATGTAGTTGTAACATTAGATGGTAATGGTAGATGGTATTCTGATGCGGCAGGTACTTTAAATGAAAGCACATCATATACATTTACGGCAGGTTCTTTGGTAACAAGATACCTGAAAGTTACAAGCGGAAATTCAAATATGCTTGTATTTGCAAAAAATAATTTAATTCAATGGGGTAATGCAGGGTCTGATGGATGGACGGCTTCAACTAATGCCCCAAATATTGCAGCGATGAACTTGTCTGCATTACCATCGTCATTAACTCATATTCAGATATTTGGAAATAATACCGTTACGGGAGGTTTTGCATTACTGACAAGTTTGCAGCATTTTAGTTGTTCGGGCAGTAATACTATTAACGGAGTATTAAGCCAACTATCAACTACGGTAACATTATTTAATTGTAGTGGTAGTAATACGATTTCAGGTAATTTAAGTTCACTTACAGCATTAACATCACTTAATACCTTTTCTGTATATGGTACTAACACTATCACAGGAGACGTTGCATCGCTGCCTGATAGTCTGTTAAAACTTGTGTTATTTGGGTCTAATACAATCAGTGGAGACATAGGAGACTTACCACCCGCTATGACATGGTTTGATGTTGTTGGAACAAATACCATCGGGGGTGATCTTGCAGATATGCCGCAAACATTTACGACTGCTTTTTGCAACACTGGAACAAATACAATTACAGGAGATATTGCAAACCTGCCGCCAAATCTTATTTACACAATAATTACGGGGTATAATACCTGTTATGGAGATATTGCGGATTTAAGTGCGGTGATGAGAAGTTTCAATATTCAGGGCTTAAGTCTAATTGATGTCTATACATCAGGGCATACTTTCCCGGCAGTGATGGATACACTCAGATCATCTCCGGTAAATGGTCATGGATTGGATGTAACTGAAATAACAAACCTACTTATTGATATTGACACATCAACTACATCAGCATGGATCGGCAGTAAAACATTAAACTTTGGGGTATATAACGCATCAATGGCTGATACAAGCGATCCGGGTATATGGGGTACATATTCAGGTGTGGATACTCCGTCTGATCTGGCAATAGCATATAAGTCATTATCAAAAACTAAAACAGTAACAGTTACACTAACGGGAATAGTCAAACCTGCTGCGACGGGTGACGGCACGGGTTTCCCTGCCGGATTTGGTGATTGGTATAGAAGTTAGTGTAGTCGCTGTCAGCCGCTGAAGAAAAAGAATGATGAATATACTGAGACGATATAAGACATTTGAAGAGATCCTCCCTTCGTTTCTTGCTGAAAAGCAGATACAAGTAGGGCGGAAGTCTTATTTATCGTATACTCGTAAATCAACAGTGTTTAATGAATGGTTACAAGAACAGAGCTTATATGATAAACCAATGCGAAAAATTACAGAACAACATATTGCCGATTTCTTTGTGGCAATAGCTCCCCGTTTTGATCGCCCTACTTGTCAGAAATTCTTTCTTACATTACGTTCAATATTTAAGTATGCTAAGAAAAAAGGGGAATTGGATATTCTACCATTTGATAAAGAAATGGTTGTTTTCCCACGTAAAGGGAAGGACTGTTCGGCAGCATTGATACCATCCCATATAGTTCCAGTACTACTTGATGATATTAAAAAGCATGATCCACAGTTATTTTTAGCATGTATGCTTGAGTTTTATTGTGGTATACGACCGGGGAGGGAGGTTCGATTAATACAGGTTCGTAATTTTGATCTTAAAGAAGGTATATTAACTATTGATGCAGAAAAATCTAAAAACGGTAAGACTGGTCGAATAACAATGAGTGATGATTTGATTCAGATTTGTAAAGAGTATGGTATTGAAGAAGTTGATTCTAATCTTTATATATTTGGAAAAAATAAACATTTGGATATCGTTCCGTTATCTGAAAATATGTTGAGATATCGTTTTAATAAGTATCGTGATAAATATGGATTATCACATGATGTAAAGTTATATTCATTTAAACATATTGGAGCAAGTTATTTAGTTCATTCTAAAGTGCTGGATATACTTCAACTTAGAGATCATCTTAGACATTCAAATTTATCAGCTACAGAACACTATGTAAAGAAAATAATTGGAGAAAAAAATGAAGCTATTAAAACTCAATTTCCTAATCCTTTAAAAGAAGTTGTATAAATAAAGATATGAGAAGAGACGAATTTAAACATTTTATCGGATGCATTATAATCTCATGGTTTGTAATGTTATTATTCCATTTACAATGGTCTCCGATTATGTTTGTACATCGACAAACATATAATTGGGATGCAAGAATATCTATGTTAGTATCAACTTTTATAGCAGGTGCAAAAGAGTTGGTTTGGGATAAATGGTTAGGATTAGGAACACCACAACCTTATGATTTCTTTTGGGGTTTTGTTGGAGCAGTTGTTGGTCCTGCTATATGGTTAATTGTTGAAACAATGTTAGGAGTGGCAATGCCTTTTCCTTGGTAAATAATAAAAATGAGTTATAATTCTTCAAATAATGATTCAGTAATTCAACTTGGAGAAGGTTCATTTCCTTCTGATCAGGAGTTAGCTACATCTATTCCTTTACCTTCATCTGTTCCACCTGACGAATTGGTTCTTACTGAGAATGACGATGCGATTCAAATTCCTGATCAAATACCTGCAGGAGAACAGGTTCTGATAGACCCAATAGAGTTAACAGCACCTGTAGTATTTCCTACTGTTATAAGAGGTGACAAATATTATGTGCATACTCAGACAGTAGCATCAGATGTGTGGGTCATTACTCACAATTTACAAAAGCATCCTGCAATTCATATTGAAGATTCAACTGGACAAGAGATAATTGCAGAGATTGTTCATGTTACAAATAACATAGCGAGAGTATATTTTGGTGGACTTTACGTTGGAACAGCACATTGTAATTAAGATATGGCAATTAAATTTGGTAATTCAATAGATTTAAACGGGTATCAGATAATGAACTTCAGAGTTCATGTATCTAATGCTGCTCCTTCATCTCCTGATGGTGGATCAATGTGGTTTGATGATATCAATAATATATTAAAATATCATAATGGTACAACTTGGGTATCACCTGTAACAGCTCCGTCAGTAATAACAAGTACTAATATACCTCAATGGAATGGTACATCAGGACTATTATCCAATGGATTATCTCTACAAACTACCATAAGAATAGCAGGTGTAGCAACAGATACTGCACTTGTTACAGAGAAAGCAATCAGAGATGCTCTTGATATAATAATTGGTGGTGGTGGAGGTGTTACAGATCACGGAGCTTTATCAGGACTTGCTGACGATGATCACACTCAATACTACAATCAGACAAGGGGTGATGCAAGATATGCTCTTGTAGGACATAACCATTCAGGAGTTTATTCTTTAATTGATCATACTCATACAGGAATTTACGAACCTATATTGGGTAATCCTTCAGTTAATGGTTATGTATTATCTTCTACAACAGGAGGAGTAAGATCATGGGTTGCTCAATCAGGTGGAACTACAGATCATAGTTTATTAACAAATCTACAAGGTGGTACATCTGGGGAATATTACCATCTTACAGAAGATTTATATAATACATTTGAATACGTTCCCAATAGTGGTGATCCTTATTTAAGAGTTAAGTTACCGATAGCGTGTGATTATGAGGTTCAGGCTTATACCGATTTCTCACAATTTCCACCTACGATATGGGAATCAATGCCACTGGCTACTACAACAAGCATTGGTGGTATAATATATACTGCTGCAGGAACAAGATTTCTCAGAGAAGATGGAACTTGGCAAACTGTAACAAGTGGTAGCAGTATGGTATATCCTGCAGGTTCAGGTATACCGATAGTTGTTAGTGGTACATCATGGGGTACAACAATCGTTAATAATTCAACAAACTGGAATACAGCATATTCGTGGGGAAATCATGCAGGTCTTTATTCTTTGGTTTCTCATAATCACTCAGGAACATATGAACCTTTCATAACTAAATCAACAGGTTATCTCAGATATACAGGTAGTGCATGGGAATTTAGAAATGAAACTTATAGTCTTTCAAGTCATAATCATGCTCATAATGATTTAACTTCTTTACAAGGTGGTACTACAGGTGAGTATTATCATCTGATAGCAAACATATATAATGCTCTTGAATATGTACCCAATAGTGGAGATCCATATCTGAGAGTGAAACTACCTATTGCTTGTGACTATGAGATACAAGCATATACAGATTTTTCTCAGTTTCCTCCCACTATCTGGGAAAGTATGCCACTTGCTACATCTACAGCAATAGGAGGAATACAACTTGGTTCAAGCAATGTATTATTTCTCCGTGAAGACGGTACGTGGGCAGCACCCCCAAGCGGTAGTGGAATGGTTTATCCAAGTGGAAGTGGAATACCCATAGTATCAAGTGGTATGTCATGGGGTACTACTATTAGTCCTTCTACTGGTTATCTGAGATATACTGGATCAGCTTGGGAATGGAAGAATGAAACATATTCCTTAAGTTCTCATACCCATAGTGGAGTGTATGAACCAGCTCTTGGCAATCCATCAGTTACAGGATATGTTCTTTCTTCAACTACCGCAGGTGTAAGATCATGGGTAGCAATGACGGCAGGAGTAACTGATCATGGTGCATTAACAGGATTAGGAGATGACGATCATACACAATATTATAATCAAACAAGAGGTGACGCAAGATATAGTTTATTAGCTCATAGTCATGGTAGTATTGCATCAGCAGGAACTATTTCTGTTGCAGCAATTACTCCTGCAAGTGGAGATTACATTGTTCTTACGGATGCTTCTAATAGTCATTTAGTTTCAAGAGGACCAGTTCTTGGTTCTTCTACTACTACATATTTAAGGAATGATGGTACGTGGGGTACTCCTGCAGGTACTCTTCCTGTAGATTCTACTTTACTTGATTGGTCTACTGATAGATATCAACCTTATGCTGCAGCTGCTACAGGAGCATTTGATACAAGTGCTACTACTCCTACTGGTACAACCAGAATGAATTATGGTGGATATTTTTATGCTACTCAATTATATGATGGTGGAACAAGAGTATCTACAATGGGTCATACTCATGCTGAGAGTGCAATTACTTTTACTGATATAACTACAAACAATGCTACAACATCATTACATGGTTATCTTCCTAAACTTGGTGGTGGTAGTACTAACTTCCTTAGAGCAGATGGAACTTGGGCAGCTCCTCCGGGAACTTTAACTGGTTCAGGAACAAATACATACTTAGCATATTGGTCAGGAGCATCAGCTCTTACAGGCAGCTCAAGTTTGACTTTTGATGGAAGTACATTAAGTATTGGTCAGGGAATTCATCTTAATACTCCAAGTACCAATCAAACAGCATCAGGTATTAAGACTACTCTTACAGCAGGAGAGGCACTTGCTTTTGGAAATATGGTCTACATGAAGAATGATGGTAAGGTATGGAAAGCTGCTGCTTCAGGTGTTACAACTACTCCTGTAATTGGTATGTGTCTTAATACTGTTTCTGCTAACGGTTCAGCTATTATACTATTAAGTGGAAGAGCATATAATACTTCATGGTCTTTAGGTACAGGAGGTGATGAAATTTATCTTACAACAAGTGCAGGAGGTTTTTCAATATCAGCTCCAAGTGGTGTTACAGGATATGTTATTCAAGTTTTAGGAGTTGTACTATCTGCAACAACTATTTATTTCAATCCGTCACTTAATCAAACAGTGTTAGCATAATGGCGATAGCTTCTATAAATAGTATAATTGAAAGTGCAATAGCTTATTTTAATGGAGTTGCAAAAGTAAATATTGGAACTATAGATGGTGAAGCTTTTCCTGTTGATAGTATTTCTTTGTCTGCTGGAGCATTATATTATGATACCTATGGAGTTGCGTATGTTGATGACTATGTAACAGTTACATCTTCAGGAAATTGGTCTGCATCTATCCTTAATGACACATATAATATAATAGATTCATTTACAAATAGTGGAGCAAGTGGAGATCCTTTATATGTATCATTATTAAACAACAGTACAATTACAGATTGTCATACTGCTACAATAACAGTTACTAAAGGAACTGCAAGTGAAGATTTGATTATTTATCAGGATGGTACAGTTTTAACTTGTTAAGGATATGGCGACTTATTATGTAAGCAATAGTGGCAACGATGCAAATGCAGGTACTGAGTTATCTCCTTGGGCACATCATCCTTGGATGTCAGGATGGACTGGTAGTGCTACACTTACTGCTGGTGATACTGTACTTTTAAATAAAGGTGATACTTGGCATGATACTATTACTTTAGCAGCTAATGGTTCTGCTGGTAATCCTATTACAATAAGTTCTTATGGTGTAGGAGATAAACCAGTAATTGATGCTTTCACAACTCTTTCCAGTTGGACACAAGTAGGTACTACCTCAGTTTATTATGCATCAGCAACATTTGAAGCAGCTCCTCAAATGTTATTATTAGATGGTAGTGTAAGAGAGAAAGGTAGATATCCTAATACTGGATATAGAAGAATAAGTACTGTTGTAACTACTCCAGCTCCTGCTGTTGGGCAACCTGTAACATTTACTGATGCTACATTACCATCAAGTCCTGATTGGGATGGAGCAGAAATAGTTATAAGATTTGATAGATGGACACTTCTTAGGTCTGTCATTACAAATCATACTGGAACATCCATTACATTTAATACTCCATACACTTCTTTACCAAGAGTTGGTTGGGGATATTTCATACAAAATTATCCTGATACTTTAACAGACATTGGTGATTGGTATTATGATTCTGTTAACTCAAGAGTGTATATGCACTTTGGTTCTGATGTTCCAGCTGATCATGAGGTTCGTGTAAGCACACTAAACTACTGTATTAACAACACAGGATATCTCAGAACATATAATGTTATTGATGGAATTAATTGTCAAGGATCAATTAGTGACGCTATTCGCATATGGAATAATGTTACATATATAAATGTTACTAACTGTGATATAGAATATACTGGTGGTGATGGTATATATCAACACGGAGGAACAGGAAGTGTCATAGATGGCAATAATATGTCTTACAACAACTATAACGCAATAAATATTTTATACCCAAATACAACTACTATAACAAATAATATAGTTACCTATACTGGTAATTATGAGGGATATGCAGATTCAGCAGATGGAAATTGGGGACTTGGAATTATGTGCAAAGGTAGTAATTGTGTTATTAATAATAATACACTTACGCACATAGGATATATACCCATAAATTGGGGTGGAGAAAATACTGTTGTAGAGAACAATTACATAGACACTTATTGTTATATTAAAGATGATGGTGCTGGCATATATGTATTTAATGATAGAACAACTGGTAAAGAAGTAAATGATAATATTGTCCTTAATGCCATAGGTGCAGGAGAAGCTACAGACTTCCCAACAACTTCATCCGCTAATGGTTTGTATACAGATGGTGGGTCATCAGATGTATCTTTCACTGGTAATATCGTTGGATATATATCAAGACAAGGATATCACGGAAATCTTCCTGTTAATGTAACTTTAAACGGAAATACATTTTTTGAATGTAAACAGTTTATTGGGTTATGGAAATTTGGTAATGCTGGGTTCTGGGATGGTACGGGTATTTTCATAAACGGAATGGATATACAAAACAATAAGTTTGTATCAACCATAGCAAATAAAGATTTGCCAGACCTTATAGATTATGAAAATAGTGCTGGCGAAATGTACGGCGGCAGCGTTTATGCAGAGGTTGCTCACTTTGGAACTATAGATAATAATTATTATTATACAGATAACGATTGTGCTGTATATATAATACACGATTCTTATCAATCAAACGCTCCTTATAGTATTGCAAGATGGACAACTGAATTCGGTCATGATGTTAATTCAGTAGTTGTTGAGCCAGAACCAACATATACTTTAAATTCTATTGGTTCAAACTTACTAACAAATGGAACATTCAATTCTAATATTAGTGGATGGACAGCGTCTTCTGTAGATTTAACAGTAGCTTGGGACGTAACTGGAATAGGAGATGGTGGAGCATTGAGAATGACTTCAACTCAAAATAAGTTCTATTGGTGGTGGTGGAGTAATGCTAATGCTGTAACTACTCCTATATCAGGTGGTGTGATAGATAGTAGCAAAAACTATATTTTAAGAGTTCTTGGTAAAAGTGCTATTGCTGAAAAAACATTATCGTTCAGATTGAATTCAACAGGAACTGGATTAGAAATACAAAGATTTTTTACTGTAGGTAATACTAATACACAAAAAGATGTATTGTTAAAGAATCCTGCAGATATAAGTTCTTCAGCAACTCTTAGAATAGTTGCTTGCGATGATCCTGTTGCAACTTACTTAGACAATGTAGGATTATATGAAGCTAATATAACTGAGATAAATAGTAATACATACTTACACTTTGTTTATAACGAAACTTCAAATCCAAAAGCTTATCTGTTATCTTCAACAATGACTGATCTTGAAGGTACATCTTATTCTGGAACTATTATCATTAACTCATGGGATAGTTTAGTTTTAATAGGAACTGGTAGTGTATTAGAAACATCTGTAACTCCAAGTAAGGTGCGTAATGGTTCAACAGTTTGGTCTCCAGCTGATCTTAAACAATATAGTTCTTTTCCAAAATCTGATGATATTACATTAGGTACTACAATTATGGAATGTAGAAATTTAGGTTTAAGTCATCTACGTCAAGTTGTTGTAGGAGATAGCAGTATGTTACATGCTCTTGGTAATCTTGATGGATCGTTCGTTGCAGGAGGAGAAAAAGGTAAAGTTAACGCTTGGGCAAGATATAAACCCGGACAGACGGCTTATGATTCAGCTTTACCTGTAGATTGTGATTCAAACCCTACTTTTCAATATACTCCACCGGGTTCACCTCCGGAAGTAACTTTGGGAGATTTTGCAGGATATTATCATATAGAAGATACTAAACCAACATATTGGGGATCACCGCATCAAGGTACTTATGTTATATATGGAAATACCGAAATAAGAGGTGGATTATCAAGAGGAAGATTATCTCCTATTCTTTCTTCTGATCCTGAAGATGAAACTTATTGGGATTGGATCAGAATACAATGTTGGCTTAGTGTTGATTCGGGAGCTTACTCTCTTATAAGTACTACAAATATTTATGATTGGCTTGCTGATCCTGCTCCATTACTTTATACGATGGGTGCTCATAGTGAAGTAATAGGTAGTGATTATTCTCTTTGTTTAAGACCAATATACGTTGATCCTGCTGATGGTACTACTCCTCTTGCTGTATGTGAAGGTGGTGTAGAGATACTTACTTATCGTAAATGGGGATCAGCAGAAGATATAGCTGATACGTTTACTGTAACTACAAATTCCATTACATCATATGACTTAGGTGGTGGATGGATTCATATGCGTATTGACTATGACTTTAATCTTAATAATCTAATGACTAATGCGTTAGATTGTGATGTTAGATTACGTGTACAAGATAATGATTCTGCTTGGCAACAGGATTTCATAATAGGATATGCTACTCATATAGATGCTGAAAGCTTTGTAAACTTCTCTGATACTGATGTTGAAATAACAGAAACTATTGTTGATGATGGTACATGTACAGTATATGTACAAGTAAGTTTTGATAGTGGAGCAAATTGGGTAACTATAGATACTCTTTCGACAACTTTACCTTGTTATAATAATATTTAAAGCTATGATAGAATTTATAAAAAAGAAGTTAGACACTGTGATATTCAAAGTAAATTTTGTATCTTTGTACAAATTCGTAAAGAAATATATAGTGCGTAGGAAGAAAGTACCATATGCTCTTGGAGCAATCAAAGATATTGATGATCCAAGAGATATCGTATACAAGGTTCGCAGATATAAAGGTCTCCCCGAATCTACTAACAGACAAAATATAAGAAAGTTTTGCCATAGGTATGATCAAAAAAGCTTAGGTAGTTGTGTTGGTCATGGTGTTGCAGAAGCTTATAGACATGTTTTGAAAGTTAACGGGCAACCTGATTTTGCTCCTTCCAGATTATTTGCTTACTATATAGCAAGAGAAGATAAAAAAAATGATACTGGTGCATCTATAAGAAATGCTTTTAAAGCAATTAACAAACTTGGATTGTGTAGTGAGAAGACTATTCCTTATCATATAAATAAGTTTGCTGAAACTCCTTCACCAGAAGCACTTACTGAAGCATTAGATCATCAGTCAATAAGATATGAAAGACTTCCTCAAACGAAGGAAGCTATTAAGGATACTATATCAAGAGGATATCCTGTTGTATATGGTAAATTATTATATGATAGTTTTATGTCAGAGCAAGTAGCTGAGTCTGGTGAGATTCCTCTGCCTGATAAGAATAACGAAACTCTTCATGGTGGTCACTGTATGGTTATATTCGATTACGATAAGTACGGTACAGTTGAATTGAACTCATGGGGATTCGATTGGGGTCAAGGTGGTCTATGTCATGTTCCTTGGGAGTATGTATTAGACCCTAAGTTATGTATGGATTTTTGGACTTTCTACGTGGTGGAGGGTTAATATATTAATAAATAATAATTAAAAAAGAGAAGAAAATGAAAAAGTTTTTTGTAATGATTGCGTTATTTGTAATTGCTTTGTTTGCTTTTGGTCAGACGACTGATTCAACTGCTGTAGTTACTTATAACTTTGGTGAATCCCTTATGGAATTTTTAAAAGCTAATATGTGGACATTGGCTTTTGTTATCCTGTATTTCCTTTCTGAATGGATTGGAGAGAGTGAAACTATTCCTGAAGGTTCGGTATTGCGTAAAATCGTCAATATCTTATTTGGATTAGTGAAGAAGAAAGCAACTGAGTCTCCGAAGATGAAAGCTATGAAAGCTAAACATCAGGAAGAACTTAAAGCAGCAGTAAAACCTGCAGAAGAAAAGAAAGGTAAATCTCCTGTAGGCAAGATGCTTATTATCGCAGTTCTGCTTTCAAGTTTTACTATTGGTGCTTCTGCTCAAACATTTGGTAAGATGTTCAAGCCTGTAACTGTTGAGACTATCAATGCAGTTCAGATGCAAAAACAAATGAAAGGTGGATCAGATACTCTTGTAGTAAGTGACAAAGGTGTTCTTATTGCAAGATTTGGTGCAACTGTTCTTGGAGCAAAAACCAATTATGATAAAACATTAGGTTCGTTTGTAACAGAACCATTTGCAAGATCAGGTTTTGGTGTAACCTTTTCAAACTATATTAACAACGAAGGTGAAGCATTCAATAACTATGGTTTTGGTGCATACTTACTTTTCCCGTTAGTATCGGATATTGAAGCACAATATATGTCAGTAATGGTTGACGTATCTGCTCTTCAATTACTTGATTCATTTACATTCAATATTGGTGTTGGATACGATATAAATAAAGATCGAACATTTGGAGAGAATTGGTTTATTTCTCCCGGTGTAAAGGTTACGTTCTAACAATAAATTAACATAAGATAAATACCCCAAGTTGTACATCAACGTGTACAACTTGCGGGTTTTCCAGCTTAAAATAATAGACTATAATGGCAGCGACACAAGCAGAAATTAATGCTTACCTCTATAACATCAGGTCGGCATTCGTATCATACGGAAGTAATCTTGCTAATGCAAGAAGATTAGGAAGAACTGATCTACAATGTTATGAGATGAAGTTCAGGGTTCTGAAATATCTTGTGCGTATATTAGTAGATTATTTTGACAGTAGTGACTACGAGAATATTAACTTCTTTACAAAAGAAGAAGCACGTGATATAATGCAGCATATTAATAATATATGCGGCACTAATCATATGATACAATTATAAATTTAAAAAGAAGAAGAGATGAAATTAAACATTCAAGAAAGGCTAACCTTGGTGAATTTAGTTCCTGAAAAAGGAAACTTTGTGACAATGAGTATGGTTGAAACATTAAGAGAACTTCTTTATCCTTCAGAAGCTGAAGTTAAAAAGTTCGATCTCAAGCAGAGTGACAGGGTTCTTACATGGAATAGTGAAGGATCAAAGAAGGTAGAAGTTAAAATTACCGATCCTCAAAAGAAATTCATGATGGATATACTTGAGAAACTTTCAGAAGGAGATAATCTTGACTTTCAACAGTACTCTATTTATAAGAGACTTAAAGAAGAGACAAAAGAATAATGGAAAACGTAACACTTAACCAGATTGCTTACGAGATATTTGAAGCTGTCAGAGGTCATATATCTGATGATGATGACATTTCTATAGAGCAGATTAAAGATATGGTTCATGACACAAGAGCCAGATTACTCAAACAAAAGTTTGACAAGAACCCACGTGTAATAGATAATGCGTTCGTTCAATCTCTTGGTGCTTTGGAAATTGAACCTGTAGATTCATCAGCTCATTCATCTATCAAAGCAGGAAGATATATGTACAGAACCAAACTTGAAATTCCTCAGACTATTGTACGACATAATTCTGAAGGAACATTTACAAGAATAGGTCCTGCTGATAAGCTTGCAGTTGAATATAATTTTCTATCTTATAATCGTGCTTTGTATTCTGGCAATGGAAGATTTAACAAGGACATGATTTTTTCTTTTTTAAGAGATAGTAAGATATATATCATAAGCAATAGTGGTCTTTTCCATAAAGGAGTTCAGTTTATTGATGTTGCAGGAGTATTTGAGAATCCTTCGCAAGTTGCTAAGTTTCTTGATGTAGCAAACAATTCATTATATTCAGATGATGCAAGGTATCCTATAAGCCGTACAATGAAAGATGATATCACCAATCTGATACTCAAAGAAAAATTTGGAATACAAGCTAATGCTCCAAGTGATAACGTAAACGATGGAACGCAATAAGTCACGCCATAATGGTATAAATGAAATCTATAAGTTCTACAAGAAGAATAGTAAGAATCCTGTTGAACAGAAATTGTTTGTATCTCTCTGGAAAGAATTTGCCGATCTAACGACAAATGATATTGTTGCTGGAAAAGATTTTGTGATGCCGTTTCGTATTGGTGTATTAGGAATACGTAAAAGAAAAATACAGGTTACTCTTAATCCCGATGGAACTATTGATAAACGTTATCTTCGCCCAGACTGGAAATCAACAAAAGAACTCTGGAAAAGAGATGACGAAGCCAAAGAAAGAAAACAGATAGTATTCCATTTGAATAAACATTTTGGTGGGTTTAACTGTAAATGGTTCTGGGATAAGAGTACCTGTTGTATTATAAATCAAACCGCTTACTCACTTGTAATGAGTAGAGAGAATAAAAGAAAACTTGCGAAAGCAATATTTGAAGGAGAAGTTGATTACTATGAACAGCGTCCAAAGATAATAACAAATTGATTTAAAATATAAAAGATGAGTTTAAGTGGGAAATATATTGATATCACGTATGTTGTTGAACGTTTGTATCGTGATTATGGATTCGATCTCGAAATCAAATTCGATGAACTGGTTGAATGGGTTTGGGATGTGATCTCATTAATAGGTGCTCCTACAGCATTTATTGATAAGATTACAGACGGAACAGAAGGAATGCCTGATCCTATTGTAATAGAGAACTATCGTGGTGTTCTTCCAAGTGATCTTCATCATATAGTTCTTGCAAGAGATTACGATACGAAGATGCCAATGATCTGTAAATCAAGTTCTTTTGTAAAAGATACACAACAGTCATACGTAAGGGAATCGCAATACAGTTATATTGTGAATAACAATTATATGTTTACTTCATTTGAATCAGGTGAAGTAGAACTTAATTACAAGGCGTTTCCTACAAATAACTTAGGAATGCCGATGATTCCTGATGATATCAAATTCGTAATGGCGACTCAGGCATATCTCGCTGAACGTATTGGATTCAGACTTTGGATGCAGGAAAAACTTTCAAGAGATAGATACGAGAAACTGGAAATAGAACGTAACTGGTATATTGGTGCAGCTTCAGCTAAAGCTCAAGTTCCTTCAATAGACGAAATGGAATCTATCAAGAACAGATTTCTCAGACTTAAGATCAATACTAACTTTCATGATGCTTCATTTACTTATTCTTCTGAGAAAGAAAGATTAATACTACACAATAACAGTGGATACTAATGGCAGAATTCAGAAATACTTTCAGTCAGGGATTAGATCAGGATTCATCAAAGAACAAATATGATAATCTTCATTATTTCTCTGCAGAGAATATACGACCTATAACTCAGGACGGTTTAAGTTCCGGGGCAATTGAGAACGTACTTGGTAACTTGCAGCGTCTTTACTGCAATGATGGTAGCAGTCACTATGTCATAGGACATACTGTAATAAGAGATCATATCCTGCTTTTTACAACTACTAACAACACGAATACTCCTAATGGAGCATCTACAGACAGAATCTGGAAAGTAGCAATAAGTTCTATTGAAACACTTGTAGGAGTTAATTTCTATACCTTAAGTAATACAAGATTCCATCTTGGGGGTAACTTAATATATACAGGTAGTCTTTATTTCTGTACAGGTAACAAGATACGTTCTGTAGGAAGATTTGAAAATGATGCAATACAGAAGTTATATTGGGTTGACGGATATAATAATCTTCGTCATATCAATACTATTCATAACGCAGATACAAATGATCTTACAAACCTTACAGCAGATAAGCTTGAGGTTATCAGTGACTTTATGATTACCCGTCCTGAACTTGATTCTTTTGAGGCAGGTAATCTTCGTGCAGGTAAAGTACAATATACTTATCAGTTGTACGTTATTAACGGAGGTGAGACTGTATTCAGTCCAATGAGTCATCTTATCAACGTAGTAGGATCAAATGAACAGGCAAGTACTACTGATGCTTACGAAGGAAGTGATCTTGACGAACAGACAGGTAAAGCCGTTAGATGCACAATTGATATTCAGGCTACAGGTTACAACAGGATAAGAATTGTAGCTGTTCATTACACAACGCTTCAGGCTGATCCTGAAATCAGAATCATCGAGGAGAAAGATATATCTCCTACAGGAGGATCAACTTCTTTTGTAGATGCCGGACAAAGCTATGGAAGTCTTACTCTTGAGCAATTAAGAATCCTTGGAACATATCTGTTTGTTCCGAAAGAGATAAGCGTAAAAGACAATATGCTCTTTCCTGCTAACATTACAGAGACATCTTTCGATATAGACTTTGATGCAAGGGCATATCGCTTCGCAGGAGCGAGTGGAACATCAACTGATCCCAACTATCAACTCACTGCCGGATTGAGGCGTAAATCGAGAATTTACGATAGTCAAGGCAATTATTATGAAGGAGACGGAACTAATCCTGTAGGAGTATGGACTGGTAGTGGTTTAGCAAACGTAACAGGATGGGCAAACATACCTGCAGACTTTGATGCTATCAATAACTTTAATGATATTGATAATGATGGTGATCATAACTATCGTTTCATGTATCAAGCAGACGGAGTTGTACTTGGAGGCGAAGGACCATATATAAAATATACATTCAAAGTTAAGACTGTTGAACTTGACAATAATGCAGGTGTTCAGTATATTAGAGCAGGACTTGAAAGTATTCCTGATAATCCTTCATTCACTAATTACGCAAGTCCTTATCAGTGTGCTAAATATCTTGGATATGCAAGAGATGAAGTATATCGTTTCGGTATAGTCTTCTTTGATGATAAAGGTCGTAGTTCATTTGTCAAATGGATAGGTGATATTCGTATGCCTTCTATAAGTACAGAAGGTAGTATTAATTTATATGATCCTGATGGTGGTAGTCCTACTTGGCAAACAGATAGAATTGAAGTTCAAGATTATGCCGGTGGTTCAGATTGTGAATATCGTGTATGGATAGATGGTAATCCTGTTCCAACAGGATATGGATATACTTATAATGAAGCAAGTGAAGATGATGCAATGGATGGTATACTTGCTGCTATTTCATTTATATTTGATGTATCAATTTCAAACGTAAACTATGTTAATAATACATTTGATATAACTTATGAAATAATTGGTGGATCACATACACTTGATATTCAAAGATGGATTGGAGGATTACAAGTTTCAATTAGTTATGCTACTACAAATATTACTCCTTATGCGGGTGCAGGTGGAGAACTTACAAACTTCTCTTCTGTATACTATGATTCTATTGCAGGTAAACTTAAAATGAATATTCTATATCCTGAATTTACAGTTAACCTGACAGGAACAGAAGCTGAAGATCTTTCATATCAGATTGTAAGAGTTCGTAGAGAAACTAATGATAGATCAATTCGTGCACAAGGAGTTGTAACAGGAACTTATGCTGATAGCAATAACAGACATCCTTATAGTTGGGGGCAGGAAACAGTGTGGAACACTTCTATTGTTTGTTTCAATTCTCCTGAAGTAGCGTTTAATAAGAATCTTACAAGACAATCAGGAGACAAACTTCAGATTGTTGGAACACTTGGAGAATTACAAAGTGATAATATCAGTAATCTGTATCGTAGAAAATACAGAGAGATACTTGCTTTAACTGATCCTCAGGACAGACCAGCAGTTGCTGTAGCCGGAGATGAGTTTTATATTAATAATTTTACGGATGTAAATAATGGAATTGTAGTGACAATGGATACCAATGATGCACTTATTGGTTCATATACTTATTCTAAAGTAATGAAAACAAGTGCAGGTGTTGATTTGGATGCAGATAAAGGAACAAACTTTGCATGTCAAATAGCTAATACAAGTTGGGCAGCACTCAACTCAGCTGCAGCTACAAGACCTCTTGTTAACTACAGACGAAATGTATTTACTTATCAGTACAATGGTAATACTTACGAATCCCGTTCAAGAAACTTCTATATGGCAACAGGAAGGGTTCAGATACTTAACTCAGCTGTAATCCCTGTATTTGACGGAGACACTTATATTTCTCTCTTTGATTATCTTCATGCAGGATGGGAAGTTCTTTCTGCTACAGGAAGATGTGAAGTGGTATACTTTCCTGTAGAAACTTCAATCAACCTTGATCTGAGAATGGATACTTGTTATCATGCTCAGACTGTTGCAGGAGTAGCTGATGCTGAAGTTCAATATATGAGAGAGCAACAAGGAGTACATGGACCTGCAGCAGAGTACGTACAACCTACAGATTTATATATCTACAATACAGTTTATTCAAAAGAAAATACTACTAAGATTCATCTGATCAGACCATTCGATTGGTTTGAACAGGTTAAATTTGATACAAGAGTTCTTGCATCTAATGTGAAGATTAATAATGAACTATCAGATAGTTGGTTGAAGTTTGGAGTTAATTCTTATCTTGATGTTGATCCTCAGTACGGAGAATTGATTGCTCTTATGAACATCAATAATCAAATGTTATTCTTCCAGCCTAAAGCGTTCGGTACTTTGTCAATCAACGAACGTGCCCTTTTACAAACAAGTTCAATATCACAACTTAGTCTTGGTCGATCAGGAGTTCTCGCAAGGTTTGATTATGCCAAGACAGAGATGGGAGTTTCTCATCGTGATCATATAGTTCTCAGTCAGAATGGATTATATTGGATTGATGTTATCAATAAAGCAATGTATAAGTTTACAGGTGGTCCTGAAGAACTCTCTATGATGAAAGGTATGAGTAGTTATTTCAGAACAAAACTTACAGGTACACTTGTACTCGGAGATATCATTCTATTCCATGATCCTGCTTATAAAGAAATATCAGTTGTTAGTTCTACTATAGGAAATCAATATCATCTTGTGTACAATGAACTAACTGATTCATTTACATCTTTCTATACTTATTATCCTACATATGTTATTAACTACAATGATAAGGTATTAAGTTCAAACAACAAGATTAACTTCTATCGTCATAATGATGCTTCAGCAAACAGATGTGCATTCTATGGATCAGTTGCTGCTCCATCTAATATTACGTTGATTGTTAATCCGTCTTCAATGGATACAGCCATATTTACTAATCTTGAATGGTTAACTGAAGTATACAATGGAGTGGATAATGTCTATAACGAAACATTCACATCTCTTCGTGCAAGTAACGACTATCAGGATACAGGAACAGTAACTCTTACATATGGAACTACTGTAAAGAGAAGAATGAGAAGATGGAGACACACTATAGGAAGAGCTGCACTTACAGAAACTGGTGCTGCTCAATCTCGCTTAGATGCAAGAATGAGAGATACTTACATGAAATTGAAACTTGATTTCAGCAATGCTCTTGCTCGAAAACTTGTAGTTCATGACATAATAACTTTCTTTACAGTAGCTAATAAATAATACTATCTAAAATATTTGGAAGTTATTAATACGTTTATTAATTTTACAAACAGGGGAAACTCGATCTAATAATTTTTATTATGCCTGGAGATAAAAAGAAAGCAGTACAACAAAAGTATTCAGCCTTTATTCGTGATGCTGCTAATAGTGAAGCACTTAAAGAAAAAGCAAGACTCGATTATTATAATCAGAGACTTGACAGTACTCTTTATGGACAAGATCTCGATAAATTTAAACAGATGAAACAATCTGTTACGGGAGGTATGCAGAGAAGAGCCGAGTTTGCTGACAACTTTATAAAGACAAATAAATTTGAGAGAGAACTCTTTCCTGATCAGATGCGTGAGATACTTGGTGAAGAAGAGTTTGCAGATTATGCCAAGATTAAACCAAGATACACTGTAGAGAAACAGGTAGAAGGTACACAGACGACCGATCCTATGATATATGGAATGAGAAATAGTTTTGCTAATCCTCAACCGGGATATATCAGGACAATGACAGACCCAAACAGACAACCAGTTGCAGATTTTCAAATGGATATGGCTGAGGCATCATGTACCCACCATACTCCTACATCAAAGATAGCTAAAGAATATGAGTATGGTGGGTACATGATGCCTCAGTATGGATTTGGTAGCTGGCTTAAAGAGAATGGTGCAGGTCTTCTTAAAGGAGCAGGATCACTTATTAAATTAATTCCCGGAGTGGGAACTATTGCTGGTCCTCTTTTAGATGTTGCAGGTAGTGTTGTAGGAGGAATGCAAGCAAATAAACAAGCTCAGGCAGAAGCAGATGCACAACAAAAGAGTATTGATCAAAAGAAAGTTGCTGATACAAAAGAACAACTCATGCTGGATACTGCTACCCGTAGTCAGAATTTGTTTGGTGGAGATAAAAATATAAATTACGGAGAAACGTTTGCAATGGGTGGAGACCTCATGATGGGACAATCCCCAATGCAACCGCAAATCACAGAATATTCAGAGAAGGCTAACTTACATTCGGAAGGTATTGGTGGAGTACCCGTAGATGTAAGAGGTAATCCTACAAAAGTGTCAAAAACATCAGCAGTAGGGATGACAGAAGGAGGAGAAATCACTTGGAATTCTTATGTTTTTTCAAATAAATTAAAATGTAATGGGTAAAAGTTCGCATTTACATAAACTACATAATTATACAGATGAAGAACTGTCTAAAACAGGAGTGTATGCGATTATATCTAAAGTTAACAATAAGATATATATTGGGTCAGCTTCACATCTGTCAAATGTAAATCCTTCTCATTCTGGATTTTGGGGAAGATGGAATATGCATTTACAACATTTAAAAAGAAATATTCATCATTCTAAATACTTACAAAGACATTTTAATAAACATGGAATTAATTCTTTAAAATTTGAAATATTAGGATTTCATAATCCTGAAGAATGTGAATCTAAAGAATCAGAATATATTATTTTATATAATACTATAGAATTTGGATTCAACGAAAGTATAGATACTAAACTTAAATCTGGAAAAGAAAATCCAAATTATAAAGATTTAAATAAAAACGATGTTTTACAAAAATATGGTGAAGTAAAACATATAGGCATTACAGCAAAATATTTTAATGTAGGAAAAGAAAAAATATGTACTATTCTTGAAGAGTATAACATTTTAAGACAAAATAGAACATATACTAATTTAGATTACAATTCTATATATAATGAATATATAGTTGAAAATCTTTCTGTAAATAAATTAGCACTTAAATATAATGTTGACAAAAACACAATATCCAATAACTTTAAAAAACTTGGATATAAAATGAAATACGAAATATAATGAAAAAAGAAACATTTGCTGATCGTGCCAAGAAAATCACTCAAAAGTATAAAAGAAGACTTGGTGAAAATTTTGATAAGGGTGACCGTCTTGCTATTGAAGCTATGAATCAGGAGCTTTCTGCTCTTAGAGATGAGCAGGAACAGGCAAGAATGGAAGAACTTGGTGCATCAGAAGGACAGGAAATACCTCAATATGATATTGGTGGTACTTTATTTAATGCATTGAGCAACGTTAAATCAGGTCTGTTTAAAGGTATGGGAGGAGGTCCGACATCAAATCCTCAGGATAGACCGGGATTACTTGGAAGATTACTCCAGCCGGGAGGTGAAGGTGATCCTTACAAATCAAGAGTTCCTTGGATGGGAATGGCATCTCAGATAGCAGGTAATATGCTTATGAACAAAGAGATTGATCTTCCTGAATATAATTACGAAGAATATAAACCCGGACAAGTATCACCTAATCTTGTTAACTATGGAAGAGAAAGAGAACAAGTGATGAGAGAACGTGATCAGGCTAATCAAATGGTTATGGGTGCAGCAAGAGGATCAGGTAGTCAGGCATCACTTATGGAGAATATTCAAGCAGGAGCAACAGGTACTCAAAGAGTTGCAGGTGATCAGTTTGGTCGTAGTCTTGAGACAGAAGGTAATATGAATGCTCAGATTATGAATGAATCACAACAGCTTAATGAAGCTAACAGACAACGTGCTTCTGAAATGAATAATCGTAATCAGATGTTTGCTACTAATCTTGAACGTGAAAATATGATGATTAATGCTGATAGAAAAGATGCAAGAACCTCTGGAATAATGGGAGCTATAACAGGTTACGGAAAAGATAGGATGGCTGCAGATCAGTATGATCAGATGCTTGAAATGGCAACTCCTGAAAATTACAGAATGGGTGTTGGTAAAGATAGTCCTTTAAGAAGGTTGTTAGGTGTTTCTCCTACAATGAAAAGATTCTTTAATAATACAGGAGATGTGACAAGTGAACCTAAAATGGAAAAAGGTGGACAACTCTCAAGTATTCAATTATTCGGAGATGAGGAATATGAAAGATTGATGATGCGTACCAAAAGAAATAAAAACAAGAAGTAATGGCAGAAAGATATAACTATAGCGGAGGTAGAGGAGGTTCTTCGTCAATGTATCGTTACAATGAACCATCGGTATCTCAGTACGAATCATTCTTTAATCCTATACCTCTTGAGTTTGTACAGCAGAATTTGCAACAGCATCAGCAGAAATATGATGTTGGATATGGAGAAGCTCTTGCAGCAAAAGATATGTATGGCGGTGCAGAAGTTAGTGAGAATGATATAGCTAATAAAAATAAGATTGTTGGTGATTTCACTAATAATATGGATACTGTAGTTAAAGAAAAATATGGTGGTGATTGGGGTCGTGCTTCAAAAGAAGTTGCTCGTATGGTTACCAGCGTAAGACAAAATCCTTTCTGGGATACTGCTAAGATTCTTAAAGAACGTCAAGCAGAAGAAAGAAAACGTACAAGTGAATATGGTAACAATACATTAGTGTTTAAAAGTCTTATGGGTCAAGGATCAATTGATCCTGCTACAGGTAAAACTATTACTCCTGACCAATTACAATATGATATTCTTGAAAAAGGTGATTGGAATAAAACGATACAAGAAGTAATAGGTAAAATAAATCCTGACTCGAATCCTTATGGGTTATCAAAAGAAGATTTTGGATTTTTAAGAAGTGGTCAGATAACAGAAATATCACCAACAAAACTTAAAAAAATTGCAGAAGACCCTAATATACAGCAAGCTATTATAAGTGCTCATCCTGAGATGGCAAGAGCTTTTAATGAATTACCTAAACAGAAATCAAGTCTATTTGGAGAAGATGCTGATACTCTTCAAAAAGGTGTTCAGAATTTAATATACGGTAATATTAATTCACAACAATATAAACAAAATGAACAACGACATACACAAGATTGGGAATTAGAAATGCAACGAAAAGCATCTGCTGCTACTACTTCGACAAGTTCATTTGGACCTGCAAGAGAAATGGCTGCATATGATACAGGATATGGAACTACAGATGAACAAAAAAGAACTGCAAAAACATTTTTATATGATCAAGATGGGAATCTTAAAGAAAATACTAATGCAACATTTGGAGTTTTAACTCCTACTGAAAAAGAATTAAATATGGTATATAATCCTTCTGTACTTTCGTCATCTGAAAAAGCAAGGCTTGATTATCAAAATGATTTATCAAAATATACTGAAAAAATTAAAGCTGAAAGAGAAGCTGATCCACTTTATCAACAACGTAAAAATCAATTTACGATGATCAAAAATACTGTTGATGATCTACGTAAAAACAATTCTGAATTAACAAAAGGAAAATCAGATAGTGAAGTATATAATGCTTTTTTACAAGATAGAGAAGGAAGATATAAGAAATCTCTTGATACAAGTGTTCCTATTTTAAATCCTGTTATTAATGAGGCAGTTGGGGTGTCTGTATCTAATAATATAAATGGAACTGAATTTTTTCTTACCGATGGATCAAGAGTTACAAGAGATTGGAATGATAAAAAAGGAATAGGATCAATAACAAATATTCCTTATGAAGTGTTTCAAGAGATGATGGTTAAAGGAAAATTTCCTCTTGCTTATAATATAACAAGAGGATCGAATTATATAGAAATTCCAGTTGTCGAAGGTGATATTAAAAGAACCACAGCAGGAGAAATAGATTGGACTGAAACAAAAACAAAAGGTAAAAAGACTGTTTATTTTTCTCCTGATAAGCAACTTGCAGGTGTGGCAAAACTTATTCCTCAACTTGATGCAATGCTTAAAGATAGAAATACTCAAGCTATAATTCCTGATGATTTTTCTATGTTTGGTATAGAAGGATTTGATAAAAATAAAATTGATTATCGTGGAGATGTGAATAAGCAAGAAGTTTTCAAGATGCGAAGAGAACAGGGCGAAAATGAATCAGATGAAGCATATCAAAAAAATCCTTATGAATGGTATTCTCTTGATGAAATAAGAGATCATATGAAAAGTTTTGTAGATACTTATATGAATAATACTTATGGTCAATTTAAACAATAATAGAATTGTATTATGCCAGATAAACCAAGAATTTTAAATCCCTTAGTTGATAATGCTATTGATCCTGCTACTGGATTAACATCTACAAAACAAAAAAAATCACCTATTAATTTCGATTCGTTAATCGGAACTGCTGCTGTATTATCAGAAGGTTCACAAGATGTGGGTAATTATTTTGATAGTAAAAGCAGATATGATAATAATATTACAAGAAGTGATTTAGATAATCTTGAACGTGAACGTGCATTAAAACAACCTATTGGTGTTAAAGCATTCAATTCTGTTGTAGGAGGTGTTGCGTCAGGTTTGCTTACAGCTGTTGAAGACTTTGGATATATTCTTGATTTCGATAATAATATTAAGCGTCTGACTGGTGCAGAACAAGTAGAAGAAAACTGGTTGACATCTGCAATGCAGGATACCAAAGAAGGTCTTGAGAAAGCTATGCCTATCTATCGTCTTAATAAAGACAAGGTTTTCGATTGGAGTGATCCCGGTTTCTATTTCTCTACTCTTAAAGGTGTTCTTGACAGTGCAGTAGGATTTGCTATCCCCGGTATGGCTGCATCTAAAGGTATTGGTGCTATTCAGAGAGGGATAAGAATGTCCAAATATCTTGAATTCTTAAAGACAAGTAAAGGAGCAGAACAAATAATCAATTCTCTTGCATCAGGTTACATTACCAACTTTGGAGAAGGTAAGATGATGGCTGTTGAACAGTTTGAGAATTCAATGAATACACTTCAACAAGGTCTTGTTCAGGATATATTTGAACAGTATAAAACATTAAATCCTGATCTTCCTGCTGAAGAGTTATACGGTATGGCTCAGAAAGATGCTCAACAACAGCTTAATAATGGATTGAAAAAAGATTTTGAAAATATTGCTGGTAATGAAGCTAATAACTTTATGACTCGCAATAAAGTATTTATGCTTACTGATGCTATTGGTTTGCATGGAATACATAAAGGAGCAGGATTTACACGCTCTCTGATTAAAGATAAAGGACTTACTGCTTGGGCAAAGAGATTTGGTGAACTCTCAAGTGATAATTTATTACTACAAGCTGGTAAGGAAGGAATTGAAGAAATCAGTCAGAACGTTCTTCAGATGGAAGGAGAATATCAGGCTGTCAAGAAAGCAGGAAGAGATGTTTCTGCTACACCTGATAATCTTGCTGATCGTGTATATCAGTTTGCTACATCAGAACAGGCATTACTTGAAGGTATGATGGGTCTTTTTGGTGGAGGTCCGCAACGTATTCTTACTGAAGCTGTTTCAGGAAACTTTTCTAAAGGTGCAAAAGATCAGAAGGCTAAACAATATCAAGATCAGCAGGATCAGATAGCAAAAAATACAGAATATCTTAATAGTAAACTTGGTAGCTATGCAAGAGCACAGGCGTTACGTGCAGAAGCTATTGCCAAAGGGGAAGATAAACTTGCTGATTACATTAAAGATAGTCAGTTCTTAACTCTTGCTACTGAGAACTTTGCAAGAGGAACTACTGAAAAACTTGAACGCAGTCTTAAAGATATCGTTGAAGGAGTAAGTGAAGAAGAACGTATTGCTAATGGATGGGATGAGAACTATCAGGAACAGGCTCAGGAACAACTCGACGAGTTAAAGAGACTTGAGAGTGCATATAATAAGTATACCCGTTACGAGAATCAGGCAGAGGTATTTCAGAATCGTGAATCGAGAAGACTTCTTCAGAGAGATAAAGAGAGGCTTGAGAACTACCTTGAGGATATAGATATGCGTCTTGACATGGAAGCCGATCAGAAAGACCCTGAATTAGTTAAAGAAAAAGGATACATAGAAAGACAACTTAAACGTGTTACTGAACATATCGGTAACTTCGATAACAGTTATAAGGAAATGACTTCTGCTAAAGCACAGCAGTCGATCAGAAAACAGAAAGAACAAATTATCAAAGATGCACGTGAGAAAGGTAAGGAGTTAAGAGAGAGAAGAAGAAAACAAGCTCAGGATGCAGCTGCACAAGAAAGAAAGAAAGCAAATGAAAAGAAAAAAGACCTGCAAGAAGAGGAGAAAAAGGTAAACAAACCATCCAAGAAGAAGGAAGAAGAGGAAGAACCAAAGAAAGCTCCAGATGTTCAACAGGAAGTACCAGAGCCAGATATTGAGATATCTGCTCTTTCTGAACCTGTAGAGAACGAAGGTCCTGATGTCGATCAGATAAGTGAACCTGTAGAGGATGAGGTTGCTGTTGATCCTGACATCAAAGGAATGAGTGCTGACGAAGTTGTTGATCAGGAGAAAGTAAAGTTATCTCAGGATCAGTTCGACAGCACTTCTGATAAACTATTTGATGACTTTGAAAAGAACTTTAAACCAGAAGCTCTTATAGAAGGTGAAGGTCTTTCTGAAGCTCAGAAAAGAGTTGGTCTTCTTGAGACTATGATTGAGAAAGCTACAGAGATTAAAGGTAAACAAAAAATTACCTTTGATGATCTGATTGATATGCTTCTTGATCGTCACAGAAAGAAGAGAGTTGGAATGTTCTATAACATGATACAGGGTCTTTGGGTGCAAACTCATCCTAATCATGTATGGATAAACAGTCTTGAAGATCAACTGAATATTACTCCTGATGAACAAAAGGAACTTGATAACAGTAAAAAGGAATCTAAGACAACTTTCAACGAGCAGTTTACTAATGCTACTGCAGAAGAAGTTAACAAAGAATTTGATCAGATAACAAAAGAAGTTGCACAATCTGCTAACCCGTCTTCTTCACTTGAAGTTGAATATCTGAGAGTTGAAAGTGGTTCAGGTATAATTGCTTATCTGTCAAGATTATACAGACAGACAAAAGACTTATTCTTCGTACAGAGAAAAGACGTTGACAATTATATCAATAGTGAAATTCAGGATAAAGCTATTCTTGATCCTGAGAAATATCCTGTTGGTACGAAAGTTACTCTTGTAGTAGAAGATGATGATAAAGCAAAAGTGTATGTTGATTCATCTACAACAGGTGAGAAGATACGTACAACTTGGGGAGCTAAGAAAGCTTCATGGAAAACTAATAGGGTTCTTGGAGAAGAACAGAGATACAAAGAACTTTATGAAGAAGAAGTTCCTATTGCTATATATGTCGGATCGAAGAAGATAGGGTATCTTCACGAATCAAGCTGGATTAATTCAATGAACGTTCATGGCGACGTAGCAAAGGATAAAGAGAGAAGCAAGAAGATCAGGAAGTATATAGTTCAGCGTGGAACATTTGAGACTGCTATATCAGGCAGGACAAGTGGATTCTTATGGAGAGTTGCCAATAAACAACTTATTACTACATCAGAAGCTCTTCCCGATTCTAATCTTCCTATCGTCGTAGTTAAGAACGGAAGTTTATACACATCAAGAAATGAAACATACAATGGAAAACTTCTTAACAAGACTGCTTTAAAGGAAGGTATAACTTATACAGTTATTCCATCTACTGATGGTCTTATCGCTGTTCCTCTTATGAATAAGAAACTTTCTGAGAATCCTAACATTGCAGCGACGATCAGAAAAGTTCTGGAGATATACATGACCAACGATACTACTCCTGAAGCTCAATCAATTGTAAATGAAGTCTTTAAGAGTACAGGAAAGAACATAACGACTGCAATTGGTGTATCAGAGTTCATCAATATGTTTGTTCATATGACAGATGTAGGGAAAGGAAATTTAAATCTTGAAACTTATCTGATAAAGAATTCAACCAATGAACAATCTAAAGACGGATTTGCTACATCTTTCCTTCGTGAAGGAGGACTGGACTTACAGTTTGAAACTGCACTCGGAAGAGGAATAAGACCATTAACTGTTTCAAGAAAGTCTCTTGCAAACTTACCGACTGAAAAACGTAAACTTTTATTTGAAGGTATTGAGAAGAATCTCAATGCAATGTTCATTAACGTTAGTCTGGATTCAATAGGTGAAGAAAACAGAAACGTTTTTATACTTAATGAAGCTACAAAATCTTATAAGGAACATGTTCGTTCAATGACTAAATCTGCATTTCTTGGTCAGAATGTTGCAGAAGAAGGTCAACCACCTAAGTATGTATACAATGTACAACCTGTTATTACGCTTGATTTCAATCAGGTAGATAATAATGATGAGCAGACAGGTAAACCTATTATAGGAAAAGAAGAAAAAGAGGGTTATGAACAAAGACCTTCAGATGAATACGATGCTGATAGATTTGGAGAACAAGCAGAAAAAGAATCAGAATCAGAACCAACTGCTCCTAAATATGATAATACCTATGAAGGTGATATGGACTTCACAAGTGATTTTGAAGAAAGTCTTATGCCACGATCAGTTGTTCCTCTTGGAGATTTAGAAGTTGAAAATATTAAAACTCTTTCTGAAGTAACAGAAGTAGGACAAGATGAGGTAAGAGGAGTTATCATATCTGCATTTGGTAGTGCCGCTAAACAAGATCAGATTGTTGATTATATACGTTCCAAGATTCTTGATAGAATATTTAAAGAGAAAAGAGTTTCAAGGAATAAGTCATTCAAAGAAATCCGTTCAACATTTGTAACCAATCTTGATAAACTAAAAGAGAATCTTGCACTTGCAACAGAATCGAATGATCAGATAGCGATTGATCGTTTCACCAAAGCGATTACAGAGGTTAATCTGATACTTGATAATTGGAATAAACTTGAGAGACTTGTCATCAAGCAAATGAACCGTATTGATAACATTAAGGTTATCGAACGTGATGATGATGTAACAGAAGAAGAAGAGGAAGCAGAAAACGAAACTGCTCATTACTCAGAAGCTGCAGTCTTTACAACTCCTCCTACAGATAGGTTAGCTCCACAGGTTAAACAGTTCCTTTCAGGTATAAGTAAATGGAGAGAAGATCCTAACAATGATGGTAAGTTTATTCCTGATAAGAACTACTTTGGTGCTCAGAGAACAATGGATTTCTGGGATGTATATAACATTCTTCAGAGAATAACTCCCGGTAGAAGACCAGACTATAATGAGTTGATTCAGGCATTAAGAGAACATACTGATACATTTCCGTTCTTGAATGAGGTAATTACCAAGCTTGAGAATGCTCCACAACAACTTCGTAATCAGTTTGTTTCAGCAATGACAAACCATTATGTTGATATGAAGTTCGTTACTTTCGGAAGAAACAGCTCAGGATCATTTGAACTTAAAGAACTTGATTCTGATTCAAATGCAATTCAAAGAGTTATACTTACTGATTGGAATGGAAAGACACTTGAACGTATCGGAAAGATAAACGTTGAAGGTGACGATATAGTACTCGATCAGGTATTAGCCAATGCATTAATTGCCACATGGAAGAGATTTGAAAAGACTCATCAATATTCAGTAGAAGAACTTGCAGGATGGTTTCATCAACTCGGTATTGATCTTACCGAACAGACTTGGAGAGATATAGAGAATGGTAAATATAAACATCTCGGTAAAGTTCAGACTCTTCAGAATTTTGTTGAGAATACAGTTATGAAGATTCTCACTAACCAGCTTTCAAAGATGGGAGATAGTTCTCTTGTATTAGGCGGAAATAGAATTGTTGATCAGAATGTTGTAAAGTCACTTGCAAAATACGACGCTAAGTATCGTACAAGTTCATTCAGTAATTCTCACAAATCAGGATTAAAAACTGTTTACTCATACAGTCTTAATAAGTTCTTGGTAAATCGTGTACGTGAGTTAAAAGAAGGAACACTTCTTAAAACTCTTGCGAAACTTTCTTTCAACGGACAATCTGTATGGGCAAATGCTCTCTCAAACGATCAGAGTGGTTTTAAAGACAACTTTAACCACTGGACAGTATCTCTTGAAGCTTTAAAGAGAGAAGGCAGCAAATCGAAGAATAACAGGGAACTAAACAATCTTTCAGAAGCCGAGATAGAACTTGTGAAGATTGCTATGCTGCAAGCTGACAGGGAGGACTTGTCAGGAAAGAATCAGCGTATAATCAGAGTTCTCTATCCGACTACATCTGACAAAACAACTGCAATGGGATTAACTGTTGTGGCTCAGAAACTTGTTCTTGATCCTGACGGAAACATAACTGATGAATCAATTGACGCACTTGTTGATGTTGTAGCACGTCCTGAGATTGAAAGAATTAAAATGTTTCAGCTTAAAAACGAAACAAACAAAATAAATCTTAAAGGATATAATAAAGGAGCTTCTCAGTTCCTGATGTTTCCTGAACTTAATACTCTTATATGGACTGATAAAGATGGTGTGGTTCAGAAGATGTTCAATGCTAACGGTACTATAAACGGTGATATTGGTTCTCCTGAGTCTATGACAGCTATAAGAAAAGCTGTAAGAGTACATTTTGATTCTCTGCTTGCTGAGAAACTTGTGATGTGGAATACAAACGGTATTGGTACTAACCCTAAGACCAAAGCATTCCAGTATATGCATCAGTCATTCCTGATGGGAACAACTGCAAAAGGAGCTAATCCTCTTGCTCATGTAAACGTACAGGAGAAAGTTAAAGCTGCTGCAACTGATATGATATTCCAGTATCTTATTGCAAATGCTGAGATTCATAAGATGTTTACAGGTGATCCTGCACTCTACTACAAACAATCAGCAATTAATAAAGGTAAGGCTAAGACCAGTTCAGAATATGATTTTGTAGCTGATGCAGAAGAGACATACGCAAATATAAATAAACGTCTTGCTGCTGATATAGCTCCGGGAATGGAACTTGCACAGGCTAATGGTGACATGTACACTCAGGCAATTCTTAAAGACTCTGCTTCTGCATCTCTTGCACGTTTTGAAATTACAGAGATTCTTGATGGTAAAGAGAAAGCAGATAAGGTAAGAGAAGAATGGAAGAAATTTGAGAACGGTGAGATATCTGAGGATCAATTTAATAAGTCTCTCAAAGGACTTATGAGTGAAAAGTATTACAGTTTTGATGGTACTGATGCTCAGGAATATGTTACTTGGCAGGAACATCTTCACGTAATGAAACAGTTAGGTGAGATATCTGATGAAGAATACAAGAGTGCATACGAAACATTAAGCAAGGGAGAAAATCTCGGACATGAACTTATGGGTAAGGTTATGCAACCTATGAAACCAGTTTATGTTGATAACCAGATAGATGAAGCAAATGATGTAGAAAAAAGAATCTATATTAAATCTTCTGCTTTTGCATTATTCCCTCAACTCACAAGAGGATTATCACTTGATAATCTTCGTCAGGCAATGGAGAATCAAAAAGTTTCACGTGCTGCATTTATGACAGCTGTTAAACTTGGTGGTATAGACAATGCAGTAGATATATGGGGAGAGAATGGAACGATCATATCTCCTGATCAAATATCATTTGAAGGATCAACTCTGACCCTTAACAGAAAAGGTTTCAGAATACAGCAGAGAGTACCTTATGATCCTAAGAAATCAATGATTAACAAGGTTACTCAGGCATCTAAGAACCTATTTGTTAATATGCTTGAGGTAGAAGGGTTTGTTTTTGAAGGAAAAGAATATACTGGAGCTGAACTGCAGCAAATTTATTATGATATATATGGCAGGCTTCATGAGATCGAGAAAGATGCACTTGTAAAAGAAGTAGGATATAATGAGACAACTGGAAAAATAGCAGACATCTCTAAACTGAGAACGCTTCTTATACAAGAGTCAAGGGAGAGAGGTTATCCATTATCAGATCAGGAACTTGTCGAACTGGACAAAGAACTTAAATTTCTTGCATTCTCATCATCTGCAAACAAATATGAATCTCTGCTTAACTCTCTTGTAACCAGTAGGATTATTCGTCTTAAGATGCCGGGGAAATCTTTCGTACTTGGTTCGGAAGAAGGATTCAAAGGACTGTTAACAGAAACTAAAGAAGAGATTGCTAAGAGAGACGGTATAGTATTTACTTCTGCATATGATCCTAAGACAGGTCTTAAACCAGCAAGAATAGAAAACGGAGTAAGAAAACCATCTCAGGCTCTTGTTCCTTGGAAATTTAAAACTAAAGACGGAGATAAAGTAAGTATTACAAGATATATTAAGGATGGTAAGATTGATCTTACAAAAGTTCCTGAAGAAGTTCTGCAGTTATTCGGGATGAGAATTCCTAACCAAGGTCCTAACTCACAAGCTTGGATTGAGATTGTTGGTTTCTTACCTGAAGCATCAGGCGATCTTCTTATTGCTACAAGAGATTTTGTAGTACAGATGGGTTCTGACTTTGACGTAGATAAGCTTTATACATATATGTATGGCTACTACTTTGATAATGAAGGAAATATCAAAATTCATAGAGAGAAAAAAGGAAAGAATGAAGCAGATGTAGAGAAGAATAGGATCATTGATATCCATCTTGCTATCCATAAGAATGCTGATAGTCGTGTTCAGTCACAGATTGCAAGTCCTCTTGATACAAAGAGACTAAAGAAATTTAGTGGTGATATTACTGAACTGAGAAAGAAAAGAGAAATCTCTGAGTCACCTGAAGGAAGAGCAAGACTTTATACAGGTCTATCTGATGATGTTCAGAGACGTAAATTTAAAGAAGGTACGGCAGGTAAGTCTGGTGTTGGTGTATTCTCTCTGGATAATATGTTCAATGCTATTGCCCAAGGGAAAGGATTGAAGTTTATGATCAGTTCCAAAGAAGCACTGACACTTCAGATTGGTAAAAAAGTATCTAACGGAGATATGTCAAGAGAATTAACTCTTGATGGTAAGGATTATATATCAGACATTATTGCTGAATATCAATCTGCTGCTGTGGATAATGCAAAAGAACCTATCCTTGATAAACTGAATATCAATACTCATACCTTCAAAGTAATCAAGATACTTAATCAGCTTGGTTTTACAGAAGAGGTTGCTTATATACTTGCTCAGGATATAATTGTTGATTATGTCAACGAACTTGAAAGAATGAGCAGTTCAATGGCAGAATTCAATCGTAACAGAGAGGAAGCTGCTTATGCTAAGATACTGGAGAAATATAAAGTTCTGGATTACGATAGCAGAATTCATGGAAAATTTGCAGCTGAAGAAGCTACTATCGAGAATCTTAAAAAGTATATTGAACTGGGAAGAAAAGCTCCCAACTATGTATATGCTCAGATTGCGATTCTTGATCTGTTCAGAAGATTGAATGAATACGGACAGAAAATACAGACAGTTCAATCGACACTTAATCCTGACTCACGTGGAGTTGGTAAATCGGTTATGGAGTCTATCATAAAAGAAGATCAGGTATATGAACTTGTTAATAACACTGACGTTCATATTGCAGGTGTTTCTTCTCTTGTAGGAGATATGAAGATCATTACTGCTGATATGGAAGCACAATATAAGGCAGAAGGATACTTTGTAAGAAGAAAGAATAATCTGATCTATGCTATCAAATCAAAGACTATAAACGGTCATGCTATCACATATGGTCTGTTTACAGCTAATGATATGTGGTCTAACCTGTTTTCTTATCGTGAAGCAGTTCTGGAGACAATGTTCAAGAAGATTGAAAAATTCAGTAAATCATCAGAGAATAGAATCAATGATAGAGCTGAACGTAGAAAAGACATGTGGAATAACTTTAAATCCTTTGTCTATTCAGGAAGAAATCTTGGACTCTATGATACATCCATTACAGCTGAGAGAGAAAGACTTCTCTATGACAGATGGAGAGTGGAAAAGACTTTTGACGAGAAAGGTTTTGATGTAGAGAAAAGAGTAAGAGTTAAAGAATCACTTGGTTCATTCCTGTTAAAGGTACAAGAAACAGGATTTGCTAAGAACAATCCGTTCATCTCAAAACTTACTGTAGATGTTAATATGACAGGTGGACCTACACTTATCAAATTTAATGCATCTGCAGCTGAGAATCTTGATGAGACAAATATTTATGCCGCAATTGTAGACATGCTGACAAAAACGGATGGTACTGGTGCAAGTCCTCTTGTTGGTCAGTTTAACGATAAACCAATAACATTGAGAGAATTAGCTCAGGAACTTATTCTTTACGCTTACATAACAGGAGGTATTCAGGAAGCTGTACAGTTTGTTAAGTATATTCCTGCATCTTATCTTGTGACAATGCCTTTTGCAAGTCAGCTTGGAGAAATAAAATTTCTTGAGAGTCAGTTTGGTGTTGAACCAAATGAAAATCCTCTGATAGATTACTATTATAATATTCCTCCGTTTGTAGAACAGTTTATTCAGCATAATCCAGATCAAGTTCCGACAATAACATTGGATGACATTGTTGATGGTAATTCAAAATCTTTGATTTCTCTGGTAACATTCAATCTTAAACCTACTACTCTGAAGAGAATAGGAGAAGGTATAACATTAAAAATTGATCCTGAGACTGCATCACTGGACTTATATCCTCCTGCTTTTGTTTCCATACAGAATGATAAGGCAGGTAAGAAATACAACTTGTATAAGTATGATTACAAGGAAAAGAAATATATACAAATAGATACTCTTGGTTCATTTGCAAACGAAGAATATAATTCAGATGTTCCAAGACAGATATCTCTTATTCGTAACAACAAGGCAAATCCTTATGTGAAACAGGAAACTCCTGCACCTAAAACCGGTAATCCTCTTGGGGATATAGTGGATGGTGATATGGATATAACTCCTGATATGCTACAGGAAGACAAACAGACTGTAACAGGTATCATTGATTCTCTGAGAAACGGAACGATGAGTGCTGTTAAGAGAACTGATGGTAAGACTGCTATAAGAGAATTACTTAACGAAGCTAAAGCAAAGACCAAAAATGCTTACTTAGGTCAGCTTGTACAAGAAATATACGATGCGGTTGATATACTGCCTGATGCATTCAGTGTTGATTTTACAAACAGAGTTGATACAAGTACAAGTGGATATTATACTCTTACAAAAACTCCACAAGGAGATGAAGCTCATACTCTTGTACTTAACACTTCAGGATTATCCCAGAAACCAGTTGATGAAATCATAGAAACAATTCTTCATGAGGTTATTCACGGATTTACAGCTTACAAAATTAAGCATTACTGGTTTACAAAAATGGGAGATGAAAAGAGTCTCAATAAGATTCTTAAAGATTCTCCTACACTTACAGTTTCTCCAAGAGAGAAAGAAATCATAGAAAAGATTGAAGTTCTTTGGAGACATGCAAGAAATGTTGTAACTTCGAGTCCTGCAACGAAGAAGGCATATGAACGTTTTATTGATAAGGTGTTAAGACACGATCAAGGTGAACGTACATCATTTACTAAAGAAGAAGTAGGAACATTTTATGGATTTACAACGTTATCAGAATTTGTTTCTGTTGCTCTCACAAATCCTGAGTTTGCACGGATACTTAATGATATTGTAGCTCCTAATAAACAACAAACTGTTCTTCAATCACTTCTGGAAAAACTTTCAAAACTTCTTCAGGCTATTGTAGGTTTCAACGCAAAAGAAGGAAGCGTGTTAGAACAAACTATTTACAATGTACTTGATCTAATTAACAGAGAAGAATCTTCTGAAAAGATAGAAGTACAAGAAGTTGAACAAGTTAAAGAAGAAGTTACAACTGAGACAAAGACATTTGTAGAGAACGGAACATACTATAAATTCACTATAAAGAACGGAGTTCCTATTGAAGGATCATTTTCACAAGGTAGTCCTAATAACTGGAGACCTTTGAAACCAAGTACGTTATATAGTGCTTATCAGAGATTATCAACTCAACCTCAGGGAACAAGAGAGATAAATCCTAAAGCAACTCTTGAGGAGAATCAGATGAAACTTCCCAATGGGACAATCATTACTTTTAATGATGAACAGGTTGCTGCTCTGGAAGCTCTCAAAGAATGGATGAAGTCAGGTGAAACATACTTTACTCTTAGTGGTTATGCAGGTACAGGTAAGACAACGATTATCAAGAAAGCTCTTGATAGTTTCTTACCACGAAGCATTGCAGTAAGTGCTCCTACGCATAAAGCCAAGAGAGTTATTCAGACTACTACAGACAGAACCGGGGTTACAATCCACGCTCTTCTGAATATTAAGCCTGATATGGATGTTGAAAATCTTGACCCAAACAATCTTGAGTTTGCACGTGATAAGAACTCAAAGAATCCTCCTAAGATTTCTAACTACAGAATGGTTATTATAGATGAAGCGTCAATGATCAATAAAGGATTGTTCAAGTTACTTCTTGCAGAAGCTAAGAAATATGGAACAAGAGTTATTTTTATGGGAGATCAGGCTCAGATACCACCTGTAGGAGAGACTATGAGTGAAGTATTTACAAGTCCTGAAGTAAAGCACAAAGCTCATCTTGAGAAGGTTGAACGTCAGGCTGACGGTAATCCTCTCTTTGTTGTATATGATGCAATCAGAAATGATATCAGCTCACCAAAAGATAAGTTTGATCATGAGACAAAACTGAATGACAGGGGAGAAGGTATATTCTTTACAGCTAATCACAATACGTTTGCTGAGAAGGTTATTGAAGCATTCACTTCAGAAGAATATGAAGATGATCCTAATACATTTAAATTAATTACCTACACTAATAAAGTTGGAGACGGTAACGTAGCTTACTGGAACAAAGTCATCAGAACAGCAAGAATGCCTAACGCAAAACTCTTTATTGAAGTTGGCGACGTTCTTATGGGATATAAGACTATAGGTAAAGAAGATGAGATTGTTCTTGAGAATGCGGCTGATTATAAAGTTGTTGAACGTTCAGAACTTATGACTGATACAAAAGGTATTCAGGGATACAAGGTTCTTCTTGAGAATACATTCGATGGTTCAACAACCAGAGTATTCATAGTAAGCAGAACACCTGACAATCTTAACAACTATAGGATTAAACTTGCTCAACTTGCTGATGAAGCTAAGAAGAACAGACCAATAATCGGTGGTAGAGCATGGCTTCCTTATTTCAGATTCAAAGAATCATATGTGCTTTTTGGAGACATAACAGATGAAGAAGGAAATGTTGCAGTAACAGGCGATATCAATTATGGGTATGCTATCACGGCTCATAAATCACAAGGTTCTACTTACAAGACAGTATTTATTGATGAGAACAATCTTAATAAATATGACCAGTGGAGTGAACAGAAACACATGATTGAGAGAAAAAGAAAGAAACTTCCTCCTCTTACAAAAGAAGATGTTGATACAGAAAGAAATAAGATTAAGTATGTAGCTCTGTCAAGACCTTCACAAAATGCTGTAGTATTTTCAATGAAAACAACTTCAGAAAAGAATACCTTTGCACAGAAACCTGTAACAAATGTTCCTACAACTGAAGATTGGAAAAAGATGACACAGGAGATGGAAGGTATGCCACAGGATACTGAACCAACAGATGACGGAAGATTTGATATTGATCAGATGCCGGATGATATAACACCATTCGATAGTTTCGACCCCAAGTCTATTGTTTCTGATCAGGAAGTAAACGAATTTATGAAACGTTGCAAAGGATTATAGAATGAAGGTTTGTCCAAACATAAATACAAAGGAATGGAAGATGATGATGGATCATCTGAATGGAAATGAAGCAGAAGCATACAGAGCTTATATTGCTCATGGATACACTATTCCTCCTGTTATATCACTTACTGAGTTCAAGAAAGCCGTTGGTCTTACATCAGGACGATATTCTGTTACTCAACAGATAAAGATCAACAAGAAGATCAGGGTGTACAATATGCAGAATGGTACATCACATTTCGTTCAATGGTCTTTGTATGGGACGGGTGAATTATCTACAGCTGAAGTTCGCTTTAACTATATGCCTGTTAATAAAGAAAGACAGCTTGACAGGGATAGAAGAAGAAAGATGATTGGTTATGGATATCTTCAAGAAGTAGAGAGCTTCGAGAATGTTTATACTCCTTCTGAAAGTGAAATGGAAGCAGGCAGGTTTGAAGACGGAGACTTTCTTCCACCTCTTTATTTTCCTGCAACAGAAATAAAAAGAAGTGGTCCGAAGTTTCGTGCCTTAATTACGTCAAAAGAAGCTGATAGAAAGGTTCTCTATCAGGATAGGGATAAGTTATATCTTGCCAATAAGAATGCCTCTACGGTCTCAAAAAAGGCTGAAATCGCTGGTAAAATAGCAAGAGTTAATAAAGCTATCGAGAAGGTCGAAGATGATATTGCAAAATTAAATACTCTTGACAGTCTTCATCAGATCGAGATGTATGCAGAAGAGGATATGAAGACTCTCGATAAGATATTCTCAAAGACAAATCCTACCCGTCAGGATATCCTTATTGCCCGTCGTATCATTCATATATGGGAAGAAGCAGGAAACTTTGACGGAACAAAACCTCATATCTTTTATGATCCTGATGAGTATATGGCTCGTGATAAAGGACTTAATGATATTACTGAGAAATTTGAAGGATGGAGAAAGAGAGCTATTGCTTACAACACAAGACTGATTGACCTTGAAGAGAAGTTTACAGAAAGAGACGCTAAAGCTACTTTCAGTGGTGTCGATTCAATAAACTTCCAAGAACCTTTGCCAGACATGAATGCATTCTGGAGCAATGTTCTTGACATATCAGAGGTTGACGATGTAAGATTTCAGGTTGTTCATGCTTGGGTTAAGGAAGCAAACTTTGCTGCTCACAGAGAATTTACAGTTATCAAAAAGAAAATTGATGATCTTGTTAAGGCTACAGGTCTGAGAAACTTTAACATATATCAACAGACATTCAGTAACGAAGACGATAATAAGACAGGAGATCTTGTCCATCGTTTTACTCAGGAGTTTCTTGATTGGAAAACTAATATAAAACGTGAAAGGAATAAAGCCAAGCAACATATGGATACTGACATGCAACGATATGTCAAGGCTAATATTGCTTTCATAGAACAACTCAGAGAGAATACTGAATTCATTGATGCAAGAATATTTTTTCCTGATTCCAAATTAACTGGTCGTAGCAATCCTACAAAAGAACAACAGGCAGCAGAAGAAGCAAGATTGAAACAATTGCTTGGTGACAAAGGATTTGAAGAATATTATAATCTTGCCAAGAAACAGGTTGAAGAATTTAAGATACAGAGAGAAGCTCAGAAAGCATTCTACGAATCTGAATTGGGAGAAGCTTCTGATGATGCATTTGCAGCTTGGGAAATTTCTAATTCACCATATTTCTACGCAGATTTAATGCAGTATGGGTTTGATAAAGTAACCAATGAGGGTAAACATGCTTATCCTACTTTAGCTTATGTTCGTCCTCTTGCAAAACAAGAGAAACATTACGACAATAAGTTCAAAAGAATTGAGGCGAATAAAGAATATCTCGAACTTTACAACTACATGAGTGAACTTCTACAAGAATTGAAGCTGTACTTTCCAAATCAGAAAGTAAGCTTTATGCAGATGAATACGATTCCGTATATGTCACGCAAAGTAGGAGAGATATTTAGTGATGAAGGTGTAAGTGCAGCAATGAGTGCTGTAAAAGATAATATAATAGAATCATTAAGAACCGAAGACCTTTCTACAATCGGAACTCCTGAAGATACCAAAGAACTTCAGGTTCAGATGATACACAATAATCAGGCAAGAATAAACAACTACATACTCCTTAAGGATACAGAATACAGGACAACTCACGATGATAGTCCTGATCCGGAGTTAGTTGAGAAATGGAGAAGACAAGCTATCAGTGAGATAGCAGAAGAGAAATCTTTTGATCTTGACCGTATATTAAAGGCTTATGCTTCTACTGCACTGACATACAAACATAAAGCAATGATCGAAGATCAGATTGTGATCATGCAGGATGTTCTTGAAAGAGCAATGGAGAGAAAAGAGAACGCTGCAGGAGAACAACAGTTTGATAAAGATGGTAATATACTTGCCAAGAAAGGACTTGAAAATCTCAGAAAGATGATGGAGAGTTATCTTGATGTTGTCTATTGGGGATATTCTACAAGAAATCCTGAAGATAAGATGAAAAGTAAAATTCTTACAAATGATGAGAAAGAAGCGAAAGCTGTTCTTGAGAAGTCTATGGAAGATTTGAATACATTATTTGATGAAGGTAAGATTGATCAGATTGAATACGATCATCGCAGAGGGGTTATTGAAGATCAGCTTGCAAGTCTTGGTGGTGTAAAGACATTATCAAAATATGGTGATCTCGTACTTCAGTATATTCAGATAAAAGGTATGGGATGGAACTTGTTTGCAGCATTTGCAAACTTAGGATTTGGTTTCATATCAAATATAATTGAAGGTTCTGATGGTCGTAACTATTCATACAATAACTTCTGGAAAGCTCAGATGATGGTTCTTAACTCTCTTCCGGGTGTAAATAAACTTACTCCTAATGGTAACAAAGTAAGAGAGTTAATGTACTATTTTGATGTTCTGAAACAATCAAAGAACGAACTTTACGAATCTTCTTCTACAAGACTGTTCAAGAGAATAGGAGACAAACTTGACTGGATAAATCCATATGCACCTCAGTCACGTACTGAGTACATGAACCAAGCTCCTGTTATGATCGCTATGATGATGGATCAGAAAGTTAAAAGAACAGTTGATGGTAAAGAGGAAGAGATAAGTATGTGGGATGCTTTTACAACTGACGGTACACTTATAGACGGAGTCACAATATCTGACAGGGAACTTACTGATTTCAAAATAAGAGTAGACAAGCTTGTTAAGATGAATCATGGTAACTATGATCCTGATTCAGCAATCAGATTTAAAAGAATATGGTTTGGTCGTGCAGTAAGTCAGTTTAGAACTTGGGCATATCAAGGTTTTGCAGAGAGATTCAAAGGAGAATTTAAGGACTTTGAATTAAAGAATCTAATGACAGGTGAAGATTTTGTTGTACGTAAAGGAAGATATCGCAGTTTTGGTCCTTATTGGGCATATATGCAGGAGCAGAATGGAATGATGGGTATGGGAGCTGTATTTAATGGAACATACCAGTTGCTTCGTAAGCTTGTAGGTGCTCATACTACATTTGATCAGATGGTCAAGAATGGTGGAAAATTTACAGAGGTAGATGCAGCTAACATGAGAAAGAACATGACTGAGATTGCTCTATATCTGTTTATCACATCACTTGTATTATTACTCAAGAATATTGATGCTGATGACGATGATGATGACAAACTCAAGATGGCTCGTACTTTCCTTATCAACCAGATGGGAAGACTTGGTACAGATATTATGTTCTATAGTAATCCTATTGAGTTTGAAAGATTATTCAGAAATGCTATTCCTGCATTCACGCTTGTAACAGACGCTGCTAAATTCATAGATTCAGCTTGGACTCTTGTTAGCGGAGGAGAAGATATCCTTCAAAGTGGTCCGAGTAAAGGAGAAAGCAGAACATGGAGAGACTTTAAGAAGCTTGTTCCGCTTGCAGTACAGATTGAGAAACTACAATCGTCAGGTGAACAAGTATACAAAAAATAGAGTCAAGGAATAGAGTAAATTTTTACAGGGAAATAAAAAGGGAGCTACATTTCTGTAACTCCCTTTTTTGGGAATATATATAGTGGAAAATCAAGGGCAAAGAGCAAGAGAGATTACCAGCGATAGTTGTTTTGAAGCATAATGTAGGGATCGAACCTACGTCATTTTGATTAGAATTCAAATGCTCCACCAACTGAGCTAATTGTGCGAAGTAACTATCCTCTTTACTACTCTTGTTTGTAGCGGGTGGGAGAATTGAACTCCCGACTCTCAGCCTATGAAACTGCTTATCTACCACTGATATAACCCGCAATATTAAAATTATAGAGAAACCGATAAGACTGTCTTTGTTTATACAAATCCTAAATTTGTTGCCTGTACCAATTCGGCTATTCCCCCAGTTATTATTAATTAGCGGGGGAACTTGGACTCGAACCAAGAAATCGAAGTAAGTCTCATTCTTACTACTATAATTTAGTGGGGGAGGCTGGAATCGAACCAACTTTTTCATTTTTCAAGATGAAAGGTTTACCTACGAAGTAACTCTCAAAATCACAACTTGTCAACGACCCGGTAAGTCCCGGTCTAAAGAGAAAACTCTCAAGAGTGTTTTCAAATTACTCCCCCGTTTTATTATTTAAAAGAACATGTCAGAAAAAAGAAAGAAAAAAGAAAGAAAAGTGGAAGAGACTGGTTTCTATTAAAGATTTACAAGCTTTTTACGAAGTAAGTCTCTTCCTTACTATTCTTTTTTCTTTCATGTACAAATGTAATATATTAGATTGGATAATCCAAACTATTATATCACAATTTTTTCAATCTCCTCAACGATTGCTTTATAACCAGCTGTACCTGATGATATTACATCGAAGATTTTTTCACTCCATCCAGCAATCTGAGTTACGTTTAGATTCTTGTTGAAGACTGTAGTTCCGCTTGTCTGGTGAATATCGACAGAAACAACTTTGATACGAGGATAAAGCTTTCTGAATTCAGAAAACATTTTCTGGAAGCTACCTGAATGATCACCACTACTATGTAATCCATACCATCTGTTGTTCTCACCTATGACCATATCAGAGAAAACTATGATGTTATCTACTGGTTTCTTGTCACGGATAAGTTCTCTGAAGAATGTGTAAACACCCTGCTCTGTTCCTCCACCGCATTCACGACCTTTCTGATACATACGTCTGGTTGTTTGAAGAATTCCTTCTTCTCTGTTAACAGTAAAAGGTAATAGTCTGTCTCCAAATAGTCCAACGTATACACTTGGTTGCTTTGAAAGTAACATTGCTGCAAACACATCTGCGATATCTACACTTGTAGTCTTAGATAAAGCTGATACTAAGCTGCTGCCACCACCATCACCTCTCATTGAACCTGAGTGATCAATAAGGATTGCTGTTCTTCCTTCCAGTTCAGGAATATTTGCACAAGAGAGTTCGATTGCTTTTTCAATAGCTGGTAAAAGCTTTTTTTTGATCGCTTCAAGTTCAGTAGTATTTACCTCTCTTGTTTTGATCTCATCTTCAAATACGATAGAAGATTTATCAGCTTTAGCCGATGCTTTTAGCATCTCAATCTCATTGTATGCGGACAGGAATCTGAATGGAAGCAGTCTGGACTTCTGAATAGTCTCAGGATTAGTAAGCTGACGTATCGCTTCATCAACACTGTCAGGTGCAGAGAGAACAATGTTTCTCAGGTTTCTTAACAGGTTAAAGATAGGCATACCTTTAACGTTATCAAGAACTGATTCGATTGCTTCTTTCTTAGCTTCCTGAACCTTCTCTTTCGATACAGTACCAGCTTTACTCATTTCTTTTTCAAGAATCTTTGAGCTGTATAGCTTATCAAGTCCCTTACCATCTTTAGTCATTAACAGTTTGAACGCTTCAGCATTCTTCTGTGTTGCTTTAGGACGAAACAGGTTAACAAGATCAATCAGACTTATACTACGACCTGACATCTTATACTTATCAATAAGATAAGGATCAAGAGTCTCAAGTTTGGCTTTAAAGCCTTTTCTGATAGCGTTGGAAAATGCTTTCTGTTTCATTACGTTCTTGTAATAGGAAACAATTTCCGACATGTCATCAGGTCTTACGAGTACTTTCGTATAGAACCTCTTCGCCCATTCTTCTCCACCTATTCTTGGAGCAAGTTCTCCAGCCAGAAGATGAGAAACAGTTCTCATGTTAGCTTCGGTTCTTGCGTAGATTGCGGTTTTTGCAACGAACAAAGGATCACAGGCTAATGCAGCGTTCTTAATTCTTTCTACAATTGCCTTTTCAGACTCATAGTAAGACTTCTGAACGAATGTAGTTAGTACTGTTGATACAAGTTCTTCTTTTGGGTCAAGTTTATACGCTTTTTCACCCATAGCGTTTGTCTCAGTAGGAAGATGAGTTCCCACTTTCTTTTCATTGAACTTTGCCATTTAATTAAAGTTTAAGTTACTACTAATTTATAATTAGAGAAAATCATCTGTTTCGTTTGTTAACTCGCATGTGATCCGCTTTAATCTTAGGAATGTGATTTATATAAACCACGTTTCTTAATTTTTCTTCCGATGTCAGTTTTTCACTCACACGTTCGTATTCAGGAGAATCCAACCACTCTTCATATTGCATACTCCCTCTCGTATTATTACATTTCTTACAGGACGTAATCAGATTGTCATCTATTGATGGACCTCCTTCTTCCCACAGCACAATATGATCTACTGTAAGAGGAACATGGTCATTGCCACAATAACGACATTTGTATCCATCACGCCTGAATACTGCCCAAGACACACTAAGATCTATCTGTCGTGTTGATTTACGAACAATAATCTTTTTATTTGAGTCTCCTGAGACTATTTCTGTTTCAAGAAGATCAGACTGTCTTACGATTTTATTCCACTCTTCAAGAGTAGGAGTTAAAATCTTCATCATTGTCGGTTCTTCCTGTGCTGGTAACATTATCATAAAGTCCTCACTTGTATTACCATAGAGTACTCCTTTAATCTCTAATGAGTTACCTATTTTTAATAGATCAAAGTCTTCAAATTTCATTTTACTGTTCGATTTTAATTTCACCTTGGTTAATTACTACTTTACCTGTTTTGAGCAGAATATTAGTAGAATCACCTTCGATCAATCTTCCACTACGATAGAAGATAACAAAATCACCCTCATATATTCTTGCACCTTGTTGCCAGTATCCATTTTGTTTTACCAGTACAGGATCAAAACCGACTGCCCAATAATCTGACATAGCTATACCCATATCAAATTCTGTAGGAGTACCCCATTGAAGCCTGAATCGGGGAGCAAAATTAATAAAATCCTTGAAATTAGGATTCATTACTTGTGAATGTGTATCATATCCCATCTCTCGCCACTGCGTAAGAGTCTTCTGTACTCCTGCTACTATAAAGAGAGGTTCTCCTTTTTCACACCAAAATATATTATAATCACTTTCAAATCCTTGTAAACAAGCTGTATCCATAACATTTATGTTATAGATACGATTCTTGGTATAGAAGATGTTATTCTTGATCTTGACATACTTTGCATCTGCAACTGGATTATCATTCTTATACACATCAATTAATCCACGCCAAGTTCCAATACCCGGAGATACGTAAGTAGAATCTTCTGAGTAAAATGTATTATTGTAAATTCTTACTCCATTCATTCCTTTTACAACTACTCCTACAGCAGGTGGACTTACTATTATATTATAAGCTACTACCCCTGTAGAATCAGTCATTCCATCACTCTTACGAATAATTCCCATTGGAACATGATCAAGGTAATTATACATTATACGAGCATTTGCTTCGTATCCTGTAAAGATACCATGTGTTATAGTGTTCGCATTCTGATCTCCTGTCCAGACAAACTTATTACCAGTAATTAAACTGTTAGGAAGAGTATTAACGTATTCTGGATAAATGTTAGTCTCTACTCCTGCCTGAAGAAGATATCCTCCTGTATTACATGCTTCTACATAGTTATTCTTGAACACAAATGTAGCAAGTTCTCCACGTGGAATACTAATGCCGTTTACGTTTGTACAAAGAGTATCTATATATCTTTGACCTTCATAGGTTAAAGTAATTTGACCAAATAAAACAGAAGGGAACAAGAATAATAGTATCAGCAATTTTTTCATTTTACAATGTATGAATCATTATTACTTGCAAATATGAATGTACGACCTCCATATCCTGTTTTGGCATGACCCGGAGAAGTTAGTATTGATAGAACTTTTTCATCATATTGTCCTATCGGGCGTTGATCTTCTGGAATTCCTGCTGCTTCCCAATCAAAATTAGTATCAAAATATTGTTCTTGTTCAGCTAACATTCTATCTGCTGCATCATACATACTGTTTATCTTCAGCCAATTATCAGTAAGAAGATTACCTGTCGGAGTAATTGTAGGAGGTTGATTGTCTTTTAATGTAACTAAAAAACTTACTTCAGTAAAAAGATCAAAGACATCAGTTGCTCTGATTGTAACAATTACTTCAGGATTTGCGATAGTTAATACAGTTCCTATTGCAGGAGTTTGTGTGATAGATTTTATACTGCAATTATCTTCCACTATGACATACTCATCTGTAGTATAATCAGGAAGAACAGCTTCACAATTCTGATTCACAAAAAGATATTGTGGAGGAATTTGTGCTATTAAGCACGTGCAACTGCTTGCAAGCAGCATTACGATTGTTAAAATAAATAGTTTTCTCATAATTGAACAGATTTAATTTATTAAATTGGTCGCCCCACCAAGACTCGAACTTGAACTCTGAGATCCAAAATCTCATATGCTACCATTACATAATAGGGCAGTGCTCAAGGATGGATTTGAACCACCGACTCCGAACTTATCAGATTCGTACTCTAACCAAGCTGAGTTACATGAGCATATTCAGACGTTATTCGATCTTCATTGTTTTAAGATCGAATCTTTTGTATCTTCTTTTTTCATATTCTTCAATCGGAACATTGAATACACTATATAATGCATAAAATGCAACGATAAAACCATGAATAAAGAAAATGACCCGTAATAGTTTCCAATTTACTTGAGTTATATCTTCATTAAATATCAAAATTAAACCGAATAATCCAATTAATATTGAAGTTATGAAGATAAAGAACCAAAATAACATTTTTGTTGTTGTCATTTCTCTTGTATTTTAGTGATTACAATCATTCATGTAAAAATCTATTTGACCATCGGCATGTTTTAAAAGATCCTTAAGTCTTTCGACTTCCTCTTTAAGTTCATTTCTCTGCTGAAGTAGCTCTGTACTTCTAAGAACAGTATAGGCTTCCATAGCATCAAGTGCAACACCAATAGATACTAAATGTAAAGGGCAAATTATCTGGCTCATGCTCTTATGCCTTTGAAGTAATTCCTCTGCCTGTTTTCTTTCTTCTGTTGTCATTTTAACATCCGTTTTTTATTGCAAGTATAGCAAACACTACTATTATAGCTATTACACAACCTATAACTACATTTGCTTGGAATTGTCCGTTATCAATATACTTTATCTCTTTAACGTTTTGAATTATACACTTTATTATTTTTCTCACGCCATTGATTATCCCACATATCACGATATGTATTACATCCGCAAGATTGATTGCTTTTTGGCATTATCATATTCTTACCTTGTGGATAACGGGAATAATAAGGTTGATATGCATTCTTACTACAGCTTGAAGCTACCAGTAAAAAAAGAACGAAGAGAATAGTAATCGTTTTCTTCATAGTATTGATTTTAATTATAACTTTATTATAGCGGAACGTGAGAGACTCGAACTCTAACCACCTGCGTGACAGGCAGGGATACTAACCATTATACGACACGCTCCATTGCACACTGGGAACGGCTCGAACATTCGACCTTCTGTTTTGGAGACAGACATTCTACCAACTGAACTACCAGTGCGTTAGTTGACCCTACCGGGAATGATCCGATGATCCCCTGATTATGAGTCAGGTGCTTTAACCGTCTAAGCTAAGGGTCAATAGCGGACACAGAAGGAGTCGAACCTACGACCAATTGGTTAACAGCCAACTGCTCTACCTCTGAGCTATGTGTCCTTTATATTATCTATCAAGCAATCCAACTATTATCTGAGCAAAAATTATTATTAGTAACATCAACAACATAAGTCCTATTGCTAACCCAAGAGGTAACCAAATAGGAGAAAATACCCACCACCAAGAAATATCAATTACATGTGTAAGTTTAAGAACTATTAACACTATTGTAACCAATGTCATTGATGGACCAAAATTAATGTTTACTGCTTCTTTGTTGCTCATTGTTCTGAGGTTTTAAATGGTCATCACTATATGCTCCTAACCATTTCTCTATTCTCATTGATAATTTTACTCCTGAGAGTGAACCTGCAACCGTTCCTAATACATAAGGAACAAATAGCATCCAGTTCATATCAGATAGAACGAGTTCACGAAAGGTTAAGAACCAAATTGTATTCGAGAACGTTGCAGCGATAAGATGATATGTCATGTTATTTCTGTTTCTGCTTCTCGATACTATACTAAAACTTACATTCTGTATATATGCAAGTATAAGAATTTTTATTGAGGAATAGATCATGTTATACAAATTGCGTTAACATCTGCTTTATCTATCTCCCCGTCTCCCAACATATTAATGGTGACGATAACATCATCGTTTCTGTCAGAAGATTCAATCTTACAAAGAGTTGGTTCATAATGAACCTTCTTGTAATCATTTCCCTCGTCATCAGTTGAAAAGACTACTTCCATATCTTCACGATTAGAAATATCTTTCGTATGATGTTCGATTGCTTTTAAAAATTGTCCTAAATTCATAATGTCAAAGAGCATTAAATTAGTGGAGTTGAAGGGATTTGAACCCTTATCCTTCACAGTGCAAGTGTGACGCTCAACCAGTTGAGCTACAACCCCATAAAGTATAGAAGACAGAATATCGTTCCCCATCAGTGCAAAGCCTCAGCAATTGACCACTTGCATAATGAAATCCTTCGAGGCGATGGACGAATTGCTCACTCATCTTCTATACTGGTGCTTCTTGCAGGATTTGAACCTACGACTTCCACCTTGTAAGGGTGGCACTTTCAACCAACTGAGTTAAAGAAGCAATAAAAAACCCCTGACTTTTGATCAGGGGTTCTATTTGACTAACATTCTTGTTCAGTTATAAATATAGAAATCCCCTGCCAGATCTTTGATCAGCTACTTGATTCCAAATATTTATGACTACTATGAGCATTTCAATTCAATTGTTTAAGACGCAAATATATGTAATAGATATTTAATCTCCAAATTATCTGCGACCTTTTTCTTCAGGATAAAGATTTTTTACTGTATCAGACTGCCAATATTTTTTTGTGTAAACATCCATAAGAGTTAATTTACCTTCCCATCCTGCACCCTGATCAAGATTCCAGACATTGGAAACGTGAACTGGTTTAAGACTCTTATCTGCATAAGATGTAGTTGTATGACCAATAAATACTTCTTTATAACATTCTACTGTATTCTTGGCTTCATCAGGATGAGTTATATTGAAACTATGATGCATTGATGCTACAGTATACAAATGTCTATCCCACATTAAATCTCCCGGTAATTGTTCACTAATTGGATATTTCCAAGCAAATCCTCCATGTACAAACAGCATCCCATCAAATTCGTAATAGAAAACAGCTTTAGACAAGAATTTCTCGTGACGTTTAGCTATCTTATTTCCTTCCTTTTTAAAGTGTCTGAGATATGCATCAATCGTAGCCTGACCTCCCTGGAGTGTCCATATAGCAGGGACATTACCAAACATAAACCACTGGTATAACCAATTGTCGTGATTACCCATAATATAGGTAAGATTCTTTATTTTAAGGAGTTCCTCAAAACATTCAGGAACTTCACTCCATCCATCGGCTACATCACCAAGGCATATCAGAGTATCTTCTTTATAGTTAAAACTCGATAACTCAAGAACCTGCTTTAATGCTCTGTATGCACCATGTATGTCTCCTATTGCAAATACTCTTTTCATATTATGATAACATTAGTTCAATGTAATTAAATTTATCTCCAAGTGCTTCAGTAATATTAATCTCATTACCTTCAAATCCTCTGAGTTGATTATTATACAATAGTATATATTTTGGTACTTTTAATTCTTTTTTTACAAATTTCTTACCTTTCTCGGTAATCTTCCAAAATCCACTTGTTCTGGTTTTTGTATCATTAGAGTCTTTTTCAAGTTCGTCTATCATTCCCCAATACTTAAGTTTTGATAACTCACTTCCACCAATACCAAAATCTATACCGAGTAAATCATTGTAAATGTGAAAATATTCAACATCTGGATTTGATTTACTTTTTCTGTATAAAAGAATTAGAGTTCGTGCCATTGAAGTGTTCAATTTTCGTTTATACAATTTAACAAATTGATTACAACAAGGACAAACAACACCTTTTTTATAATTTTCTCTTAAAAATTGTTTTGCTTCTCTTAATGTTTCCATATACACATTTTTAGCGGAGAATACAGGATTTGAACCTGTACACCGTTTCCGATGGATAGATTAGCAATCTACTGCGATACCAGATTACGCCAATTCTCCAAACTCTTGTTACTTGCCAACATTAAAAAGTTCAATTAACTCTCTTTTACACAGAAACTGGAATAATGATGCAGCTCTGTTAAATGCTTTACGTTCCTGACCTTTCGGTACTTGCGTAAGAATAGTAATAACTCCTTTACTATTAAGGTGTTCATTTAATCTTGCTGATGCAAGCCTTCTTCCTTCTGCTTTCACAAAGTTATCATTTTTTGAACATATTGCAATACTCATAGTTATTTGATTTGATGTGCAATATCCTGCAATAGTAAACCTGTATGGAAAACATTTATATGTTTCACCGTGAAAGAACAGAATCTCTTTGTTTTCTGATTGTTCCATATTTATAGTTATTAATTATTTGTACACCCGACAGGGATCGAACCTGTAACTTACGGTTTAGAAAACCGTTACTCTATCCGATTGAGTTACGGATGCATAAGCGGAGACAGTAGGACTCGAACCCACAGTACCTTGCAGTACTCCAGTTTTCAAGACTGGTGCAATAGCCAATTCTGCCATATCTCCATAGACAGTCTGATAGGACTCGAACCTACGTGAGTGATTTTGCAGACCACTACCTTGCCTCTCGGACACAGACTGATAGTGGGAAACGAGGGAATCGAACCCCCACCCTTACGGGACTACGGATTTACAGTCCGCTGCAACTAACCAATAGTTACCTCTTTCCCATTAGAGCGTAATGTCGGTCTCGAACCGCTTCCTCTGCTTGGAAGGCAGACGCTTTACCAATTAAGCTACATCACGCATAAAAGTACATTACCATCTCCAGTTTTTATTTATGGTTTGTTCCCCATAACCTGTTTCTGTGCACAGAAGAGCAGGAACTTGAACAGGACACTACAGACAAATAGGGTAGCTATCTCCCGAAGCCGTAGTCTGTTTCAACACAACCTTTCGGAAACGTGTGCTCTGTAGTAATGTACTTAGTGGAATAAACTGGATTTGAACCAATTTCCCCGGATTTTCAGTCCGGTGCATAGACCATCTCTGCCATTATTCCATTGAAAAGAGAGAGGATTTTATAGCGGTAGACTAATAAACTTATTATCAAACAACTAATCTTCCCATCCCTTAGGTTTGAACCACAGGGGGGTCTTGTTAATTATTTATTTTTTCAGTTTTACCTCTCTCTTAGTACACATAGAAGGAGTCGAACCCTCAACCTATTGATCCGTAGTCAATCGTTCTGTCCATTGAACTATATGTGTAAGTGACTCCGATTGGAATCGAACCAATGTCTTCGCCTTAAAAGGGCGAGGCTAAACCACTTTGCTACGAAGTCAATAAATAGTAAATATCTTTATCCTTTATGTTTGTATCATCTTGTTTAACAACAGGATTTGATATAGGATAAGAATTTGATGTTGATGCATAAGGATTTGAAGTTGATGCATACTGAGGCATATAAGGATTTCGAGTATTACCTCTAATAGAACTGTATCTATAATCAAGTTCACGACATAGATGATGTATTTCTTCTGCATTACCTCTCTCCATTATATCTCTTATTCTTACTTCAGTCTCAGCATCTACTTTAATTCTATACAAAAATTCAGATAAACCCATTCTTTCTACTAACCCTCCATTTGATTGTTGATATACAACTTCATAAGAGCGTACTTGAAGATTTGGAGAATATTGAGGTTGATAAACTCTTCTAATTTCTACCATGTTAAAGAACATTTAAGTTAAACTTGAGCTGAAGGCAGGAGTTGAACCCGCAACCATCGGTTTACAAAACCGCTGCTCTACCATTAAAGCTACTCCAGCAATAAAAAAGGTCCTGCTATTTCTAACAGGACCTCTCACCCAACTAAATCTACTAATCACTACTAACAAAAAGCCACTTTCCAGAGATTTAGGTGTATAAGTCCTGTACGACAAGGGTTTTACCCTTGCCAGTTTTTGAGGAATATGTACAACTAAATCGTTTCATGTCGCAAATATAAAACATAGGTTTGAGAAATCAAAATAAAATTGAACCTTTTTTATCCCATGCGGTATATAAATGTCCGTCTGTTTGATAAATTAATGATCTTAGATCACTTTCCTTGCTTGCTTCCTGAATACAATAATCCATAACTGTTACTCCGATTCCAAAGAGATCGTGTACTGAAGCTCCGAAAGGAAGAGTACGTACAAGTGTTTTATCATTGCACATTTCCTTCATATCCCTGAGAATATGTTGGTAGAATACTTCTGCCTGAGCCTCAATCCATTCTTGTGTCCTTTGAGATTCGTTTGTATTGGTAACATTATCAGGAATGGTAGGAATTCTGAAGGTAAGTTGTGAAACATTATGATTAAGACAATATCCTATTATGTTCCGGAAAGTTCTTTCTCTCCAATCATGTCCTAAAACGATTGTCAGTCTTACCATAAGATTCTCTTGAAAAGCTTCGATCATCACATTTCCCAGCTTAAGAAGATCATTAGGTTTTGCGATTGATAGTGCAAGAACATTTAATCCTTTCTTATATAAGGTTGACAAAGCTGTTTTGCTTGTTATCAGAAATTGTCCATTTGTTTGCAGTTCAATTGGAATATTAGAATTGTTAAAGTACTCAATGATACGTAAAGTATCTGTTGGATTATCCAATGGTTCACCTTTTCCTGTAATCAGGATGCTGTTTATTCCACTGAACATTGCTATCGTTTTTACCTTATTAAGATTTCTCCAGTAGAGTTCTTTATTATAAGGTATTTCTCCTGTCATTTTACTGATACAGAAAGGACAGTTGTGTACGCAGTTAGGAGTGTTGATACTGATTGTTAAATTATTCGCTTTCATAATATCTGTATAATGAATGAATATCTGGTCTTTTTTCTTTTGAACCGTCGTATATAACGAAGGTTGCTTTATAATTTGCACCGAGAGATTTAACATGTTCGATTATTGTATCGACTGTTCTTCCAGAATAAAAAGAATCATCTATAATAATAACATCCTGACCATTGAAATCTTCTTTAAATGGTTCAAGTGAATCAATAGGTTCACCATTTCTTAATCCTCCATTGACACCATATACATAATCGTTATCAGCACCATAACATTCGATCCAGTTCTTAAAGAATACACCGAACTTACCTGTTACTACATAAATATGTAGTTTATAATCTATGAACTTGTCGATTTTATCATACAAAGATTGAATAATATCCGGGTCTCTTACTGCAATATCAAGGTTCTCAAAAAATTCTTTTCCCCCTGTATGTAACTGAAGCATTTGTCTGACAACTTCGTTTATTTTAGGGCGAGTGATTTTATTACCAGAATCTTTGGTCTGGTCTGAAATGGTAAGATTCTTCATATATATTTAATTTGGATTAATGTTGTGCTCTTAGTCAGACTCGAACTGACACACCTCTCGATATAAGTTCCTAAGACTTACGTGGCTACCAATTACACCATAAGAGCAGTAAAAATTATTTTCCGAATACTTCAGGATGAATAACTCCGTCAATATATCCGAAAAGCATTGCACGTTGCTGTTGATTTCCAACGAACTTATGTTTTACTTCTTCGCGAAGCTTGTTCCACTCAACAACGTTTGTTGCGGTTTTTAGCTTCTCTGTAAGCTCGATGTTCTTGTTAATAACTGCTTTCTGTTCTGCATCATTGAAAAACGATCTGTTGTTGTTTACTCTTTCCATCTATATGTTTTTTAATTAATAAATCTGTGCTCTGAGAGAGACTCGAACTCTCACCCGATAAGATTGCGGCTTAAACGCAACGTGTCTACCAATTTCACCATCAGAGCTTTAGGGTGAATAATGAGGATCGAACTCACAACCTTCTGAACCACAATCAGACACTCTAACCAATTGAGCTATACTCACCGTATGTATCGGGTAGGGGAATCGAACCCCTAATTCCCACCGTGAAAGGGTGATGTCCTAACCAATTCGACCAACCCGATGTGTCGAGTAAGAGGGACTCGAACCCCCGATCCCCTGCTCCCAAAGCAGATGCGATACCAACTTCGCTACTACTCGATAAAAAACCCTCCAGTATTGCTACCAGAGGGTTTCCAACATGTGCTAACTAAAAATTTACCAAAACGCTTCTTTATAGTTTTTCCATTACCCTCTGTTTGTCAAACGGTTCATGTTCGAGATGCAATGGAAGTAATACCCTTTTCATGATGCAAATATAAATCAAAGATTTTTATTTTGCAAGTAATCTGGGTTCTTCTTCAAATAATTCTTTGTAAACTGCAAGAGAATCATCAAATTTCTTGGTTGCAATCTGCAATTCCATAAAACGATCAACTATTGCTTTAAATCCGGTTTCTGGTTTTTCTTTCGATTCGACTTTTGCTTTTTCAAAAGCTGTTCTCGCATTTTCCATAACCTCCTGAGCTTTAGCCACATCTATTTCAGCTTGACGCTGAAGAGATTTAGCTGCTCTTGCAAGTTTTATAGCGTCTCCTGCTTTTTCAATTGTCTCCCAGAAACGAAGGAGAGCATTCTTTTTTTCTTCTGCCATTTTTACCAAATTATAGGTTCAATATTATTTTTAATAAGAAATTCATTTGTTCTGCTGAATGGTTTACTACCAAAGAATCCTGTATAAGCTGAAAATGGAGATGGATGTGGTGATAGAATCAATTTAATCTCCTTCTTATAATTCTCATTGACATAAGGAGTCATATCATATGCAATTTTCTTAGCACGATTTCCCCATAAAATCCATACTGTTGGTCTGTCAAGAGTACAAAGAATCTTCATCACTTCTACAGTAAAAGGTTTCCATAAAGCAGTATGGCTGTCAGGTATACCTCTTACAACAGTGTGAGCAGTATTTATAAGGAGAACTTCTTGTTTTGCCCAACGTTCAAGATCAGTTATGAATTCAGCTTGTTCTGCAAGCCATTCTCCAAAATCATCTGAATAAGTGTGTACATCATCATGTACTTCACGCAGAATATTTACCAATGAAGGAGATATCCGTTTAGTTGTACTTTTTAACGCATTACTGAATGCGAATCCGTCGTATGATCCATCGTGATAAGGGTCTTGACCAAGAATAATCACCTTCACTTTGGAGACCGGAGTGGTACGAAAAGCTTTAAAAAGTGTATCTGAATTTTTCTCTGGATATATGGTTCTGGTCATTCTTTCTTCACTGATTGCCTTTCCCAGTTTCGACCAATATTCCGATTCAATTACAGGTTTTAATGCTTCGTACCACTCTTCTCCAAAAAGTTCCTTAAAATTCACTTGGGACTGATGGTTGTGTATCATCAGCCGGAATTAATTCAGATGTCATAACAACTTGGTCACCTTGGTTTTTGACATCTATAGATTCAGCTATTATGCTCTGAGTTTCTTCTGAAAGAGGAGCGTGAGATATGCCTGCTATATCTGACATAAAATCATGCAGGCGTATATGATCCTCAACATAACGGAATGGATAGGATTTTTTTAGTGCAACTGTTACGTTGTTATATAAATCCCAAATCGTATTTCCTCTGAAATGTTCTGAAGTATTGAGTTCTTTCTTTACGATTGAAAGTTGAGTTGGTGTTACTATTTCTTTCTCAAAATAGAGTACGCCAAGTATTTCTGCTTTCTGTCGTGCAGTAACCTCATAATTTTTCATAATCTCTGCATCAATCATGAGACGAGCAAAGCTTGAATTCATTGATAATACTGCTTGTTGCATCTTCGTACGCAGTTCCTCAAGCACTGATCCTGTATGTTTCCTACGAAACGTAATCAGGTCTCCTGATATCATACCGTTTGAGCAGATGATAACCGTTGCTCCTACAACAAGTGCAGCAGTCATTGACTTATCATAGCTGTTTTTGAAACCTAATGACATTCTGAATCCGAAATCGTCAGGAGTTTCCCGACGTGTATCCTGCACATCATAAAAGCCAACAAGTTTTGTTCCAAGACCATTTACAAATAGTCTCTGATTCATAACCTGATATTGGCTATCTTCGAGTTTCTGTCTTAGTTCACTAAGAAATTCAGCATGAGAAATAGGAGAATATGTTTCGGTCATCTCCGGTACTCTGGCGGTTAATGCTCTTTCCAGAGCTGTTCCAATAATTCTTTGTCTCATTATTCAACTTTTTTGCTTAAAAACATTCTTATTTTTACCCCAAATTCTTCGTCAGATGATGATGTTTTCATCATCTCTTTCAGGGATTCAAGAAGATCATCTTCGTAAACTCTTCCTCTTTCACGTACTCTCATAAATGCATCAGCACATTTGAAAGCATCGTCTGCAGCTTGTTCCGCTTTAAAATCAAAATCAAGAAACTTAGGGAAAACCATAAGTGCAGCAGAGTCTCTGAGAGACATTTGCCTTTCTTCAAGTTTCCTTATTATAAGTCTTAATTTCTCATTTTCACGCAATGCAGAATTTAACATGGATTGAGTCAACTGAAGATCTAATTCTTGTTGATCGGTTTGAGGAGCAGATACTTCCTGCTCCTCATTTTTTTCGATGTCTGACATTGTTTAATTATAAGTATAGATTTCTTGTTCTAAAATTGGTTTTGATGCAAGTTCTGTTGCATCTGAAAGTTTAACGTTTAAATCTTTCTCCATTAAACTCTTTAAATCCGGGGATTTGTATATAATTTTGGCAACTACAGATTCTTTCTTCGGGTCATTATAGAACCTGAGTATCTGTTTTTTCAATGTATCTGAGAACTTTGAATATCTTCCCTCTAAAAAATGTTCGACATCTTTCTCGAACCCGTTGGGAATTTTAAAAAGATACATTACATGATACTTATCATATTCTATATGCTTTACACATAGTTTATCTGTAATCATAGTTTCTTCAAACGTTTTATATAAGTCTGTGCCCGTATATCTGTACAACAGACAGAGATACTGGTGACAATCACTCACATAAGCGTTAACAAAATAAGAATCAATTTTTAATTGTAACTTTGTTTTATTTAAAATCGGTATAAGAAATGTACTTGTTTTATTAGGCAACGAGCTAAAAAGAATAACAGCAGTCTGCTTTTTCTCAACAATTATCATTTGAATTTTGTACATGGTTTGCACCTGTCCTATTGTAACCATAAGTTCATCTCCTATGGAAATTTTACTCTGGTCTTCAAATGATACAGATAAAACGTTTCTTTCGTTGTCTCTTGTTACGTTGAGATAAGCAATCGCTGTAGTGTCTATTAACAACTTACAAGCATCGAGTGGTTTTAACGTTAGTATTTTACCACTTTTCAGCCTGATTACATCTCTCAACAGTGTTGTCATAATTTAAAATTTAGGATTAAAAGCATCTATTTCTATCACTCCACCGGACTGATAGACATCGTAGGAATAGTCCCACAAATCATTTCTTACGTGCCAATCCATCTCGGCAGCAAGAGTAGTATATCCTTTATACTTCATCTTTGATATATTTCCGTCTCTTGGTCCGTAAATCTTTGGAAAATAACCATGCTTTCCATGATAGATGTCGGACATACTCATTTTATAGATGACGGGAGGATAATATAAACCTGAATCTGCGTATATGAATTTCGTTGGTTTTACGATATAATCTTTAATTCCTAATTCATTAATAACTTTGTCGAGTCCATAAAAATACATTGAACCCTGAATATATAATTTGTATCTCCAAAAGGCTTTCCAGAATCCCTCTGCACCTGTTTTGATATCTATTATTTCAATTTCTTTTGTCTTATGATCAATTCTGATCAAATCAATCATACCTTTGAATTTTACTTCTATTTCTTCAGGATTCTCAGAATGGGTATAAGGTAATTTAATTACCCAAGAATCCCATATTATCGGAAGTTGATGTATAATTTCAACTCCGTCCTGAGGATTAAAATAATTTTTGGTAAAAGGATTTACTTTGAGAGTATTCACAGTTTGATTTGCTGCAAACATCATCGTAGCATCAATAATTTTCTTTCCTTTTCCAAGCATAAGTGATTCATAGTAAGCTCTACCTTCAGTTTGGAATTTAGATATTACTGCACTTACACCTATTTTAAAACCGGAAGCTGCATGAGCCTTTTCATGGTCATTTGTTTCCGCAAACACTTCACAGAACTTAACCATCATTTCGCTTGATGGTTTATCGCCTGTCATCACATAAAATTCGTCGTTAAAACTGTCTGGACTTGTTAATAAAACATCAACAACAGACCCAAAAGCGAGTCCCAAAGAGAATTCCTTCTCTTCGAGACTTGCTTTATAAGCCTGTGGTCCATCAGCTAACTTTGACAGTCTTGAGAAACTCATTGCCTGAGTATTTCTAAAGACTTCTTGAGTTACTGTTGTTATTGTCATACTGTAATAGATTGAAGATTTAACGTCGTAAAGACTTTGTTTCTTGCTTTGTTTTGTGTTTTCAGCAACTCCACAACAGATGTAATATTAAGATCAACACCTTGTTTAATGAAATTACTTAAATAATTATCCGGTACAACTCGTATCTCTACAGTTCCTTGTGCTTTTTTAGTATTAAGAAAGCTTTTAAGATACATTCTTACAGTTGAAGAATAGTTTTCCTTTAAAAATTTAACGTTTTTATCCAGTTTTTCCTTATTGACAAGAATAACGATATTATCTTCTCTTACATTCACAAAATGACGATTCATTTCTACATGAGGATCATAACGATATGGTTTTTTCAACACTCCAAGCATAAGCACATCATAATGATCTGATCTGACAGACCATTTTGTACTGTTTGAAATTCCCAGTTTTATGTTCTCATATATAACATCTCTGAATCCAATTGCAGAATAAAATCCACTGAAAATATGAAAAGGAGTAGTACGTCCACGATACCATCGTTTTGTCATTTTTGTTCCTGCTCCATTCGGTTCTATTCCCCATTTAAATATTCCCGTTCCCCACGCATCCATAAGGAGAGTATCTCTTATTTTTGCTGGTCTTGGAAGTACTTTTACTATAGGTATCAGATCATCATACATCACAAATTCATCGTCCCATTGAGCATAGTCAACACCTCCTCTTCCACATTGATGATAATAAGAAGAAAATACTATAAGATTTGATCCCATAATTACTCATTTTTAATGGTTGTCAGAAATAAACCACCAATTTCCTCATAATAAAAAGGAAGTTCAGCTGTATCTCTTACAAACCAGTTAGTAAATCCTTGTACCATCTTTGCAGCGATAATTGCAGCGAAATGACTTGTCTGCTTATAACTGCAACTGAGATTAGGAACGTCTCTGTCTTCAAAAAGATGTTTCTCATATAAAGGAATTCGTTCAGGAGTTACAAAGAAGACCTGAAGTTGTTCCGCAAGTAATCTTCCGTCAATAAATATTGATTCTTCAAATCCTGCAGCTTCGTTCTTCCATTTATCAAACATCAGTTTGCGTGATGCCATATTATCGAAAGCTGAGAACATTACAGGACTCGCAAGAGAAGATTCATCGTACCGTGATTCAGAGAAAATGGTAGCATTAGATGTAAATTCTCTCACCATTGATTTAACAGCTTGTGATTTCTGCTTACCTACATCCGAAATTCTGTATAGTTGACCAGCAAGATTGACATCTTCAACAATATCCATATCATAGATCATGATTGGAGTATCGGAATTGACCAACCTGCTCAAAAAGAGAGTTAGCCAACTTCCGATTCCACCAACACCACCTATTATGATCGGGATTTTATATTCGTCTATTTTACTGAACCATAGAGCATCACGGAATCTTGATTTTGTTGTATCAATCTTTCCCATAACTCGCTACTGCTTTATTGATTTGTTCAAGTTCACTATCAAGTGTTTCATACCCTTTGAAAAAAGAGTTTATCCGTTTAACAACTTCAGGTATTATTTTGTCAAATTTTGCATTGTATTTGAATCTTTGAATTGACATTATTACCTCTTTGAGTATATTTTCAAGATCATCTTTATCAAAATGGTCTGTTTCAAAGAAAGGATTTAAAATACCTTCTATGTTATCTTCAAAATAATCATAGTAGAATTTCAATTCTTCACTGTTTGCTTCGGATAGCGTCATAAGCAACTGATAGACACTCTTTGTTTCATTCAGATTTCCATTGACGGAGAGCAGATTCTTTGTAAGACATTCAACTTCTTCTGTACTCAATACTTCAGCAGGATCAGGCGTTTTGTTTGAACTTACGAAATTGTCGCCAAAACCATAAAGTGATTGCTGTTGTCCAGCTCCCCTTCCTTTGTACTTTTTTTCTTTACTCTTTTGCTCTATCTTTTTAAGATCTGCAGCTTGCTTTTTCTTTTCTCTGATCTGATCAATACGATTGTAGAAGAAACGATTGTTGTATTCAAGGGCGATCACCATATTTACTACGACCAGAGTATTCTGGGTTGTTTCTTCTTTGAATTTCTTCAGTTGTCCATGATCGTCAGTATAATGCATCTGAGAAACAAGTTTCCTTTCAGAAAGAAATGCAACTTTAGCTACATAATTTCCTGAGAAGTTGACGATAAGAGAAAGATAATAGTTATGTTTGTCAACATTGACCATGAGTTCGTCTGTATCAGTTCCACTGAAGAACGCACTCATATCGTGATGACTGTGAACATGACCAATTTTCATTTCCATTGCTCCCTCAACATTGTCATAGAGATCAACGATGTCACCATCTGTCTCATATTCTGTAAATGCTGCAGAACCAATATCCATAAGAAATATGTGCTTTACTTTAAGCACAAAATCAGACGGTTTTGATGGATTTCCACTTACAACTTCGTAAAGAAGAAGTCCTGACCATTCTGTTTTTCCAATTGAAGCATGAAGATACATTATCTGATTAATCATCTCCATAGGTAATATCAGTCTTCCTTTAGCTTCCATCTCATAGATAGGGTAGCTAACTTTTTTTACTGTCGGATTGCTCTTTTCTGTACTCATTTTTTTGAATTTCTTTATTTAATAATCTTACTATTGCATCTCCAAATCTTAAATATTCCATAGGATGAAGACTAAATAATGTGTTACGCAATAAATTTTGTTCTTCTTCACTTGATATAATTTCTGCCGGAATAATCTTTCCGTTTATATAAGAAGGTATCAGTCTTTCTTTGCGTTTCTGAACTTCTTCATGAAGATTGTCAGTTTCTCCATTACCAACCATAGCAACTGTACCTGTCAGAGAATCATATGAATATTCATTCATTCGTATTCTGAATTCCTGATCTTCATTTATCATCTTTACAATCTTTTCTGTAAAAGATTTTGGATTAAATGTAAATCTGAAATGATTTTCTTTCTTCATGAGTATGAATTCTGATTTCAACTCTTCAAGATGTTCTGGTTGTAATAAAAAGTGAATAAGTCTGTTTCTTCTTTGTGCACTACTAATATCAGGATCTAATCTTTTTGATCTATCAAATACTGAATTTTGCCGTACTGCATCACCAAAGACACTGATAGTTTCCATTTTCTTATGAGGACCACCTTCAAGACTTTCCCAGCGTATGAAATTTTCCACTGCTAACAATAATCCTTCAAGTTGAATAGAAGATGCTTTGTAACGACCATAATCGTCTTCTCCCATAGAATCATATCTCATTCCCATAAAAATACTATCATCATGTCCAAGACAAAATCCATTGAAGTTTCTTGAAGAATCTTTTGGAAGATGTGAATGAACATAATCAGATGCTATTTCAGAAAAAGAATAAGTTGGTCTTGTTCCGCATAGATATGGGGATAATAGGAAAGTATCTTTATCTTTCTTTATTCCAAACAGATAAGTGAACAGAGTTCCTATATAATGTGATTGTTCTATAGAATTCTTAACTATTACATCTTCATGTTTAACAATAATCACGAAATTAAAAGAACGTTCGGTTTCATCATAATAGAATAGAAGATCGTAATGATCTTCATCATAATAACTACCAATTAATTCTTTCATCTCTTCAGACGTTTCTTTTACAGTATTGAAGAAATTGATATAATAATTCTGTATGTTCAGTACCTTTTTCTCATTTTGAATTCCACTATATTTGACAACAAAATCTCTTGCTTGTGATTCAAAGAATTTCTTTTTGTCTACAACAAGAAATTTTCTATTCTGGTAACTGGTAACTTCTGTATCTCTTATATAACGAAAAAGATAATCCGGTACTAACAAACATCCTTCATGAGCATCTCCTTTATAACGAGAAGGAACTGCAATTCTCATATTCTTGTCGATAAAAAACGGCTTCATCTGTCTTCTTAAGCTGTTTGAAGTAATATAAGCTCTGGTACAAGAATCATTTGGAATAATAAAAATATCATTATCTTCACTCTGATATTCAGCAAGTGTCATTGTTGGTGTAATTACTACATCTTCTTCTAAATGTGCTATATTTTCTTCCATATCTGTTAAAATTAAAAAGGCGGGACTTTATTATCCCGCCTTTTATTAATTCTAAAATGATTATCTTACAGTTTCAGACAATTCTTGATCTCTGAAACTTCTTCTTCAAGGTCTTTTACAGATGTCTTAAAGACATATTCTGTTTTGTCGACAGTCTTAGATTTTGTGCTTTCAATGATAGCGTCGATAGCTTCATTGATTTTTATCCTGCACTCTTCAATAACTGCGATCTGGTCAATTGCCTGTGCTGGAACTTCTCCGTAATAATTCTTCAGAATTGAACGAAGATCGTCAACTTTTCCGTCAAGGGAAAGTCCTGCGTTCTTAACCCTGTTCAGCATCGAGATATGACTACGCAGATCATTATATGAACTGTTGTCAATATCAATTTTTGCTCCTGATTTTACCTTCTCAGGTACAAGGAACAGAACGAAATCTGTAGCTGGAAGAACTGCATCGTCCATCTGCAGGGTATTCTTGGTTGATCTTTCAACGACCCTCATTCCATCCCATTTGACATCTTTGAGCTGTGCCTTAAGCTCACCAAATGTACGTGCGTCTGATTCTATGTTGATCAGATCTTTCTGAGTCGTCAGCTTTAATGTTACATTTCTCTTACTCATGAGTAACTTTATTAATAATTAAACAATTTGAATTGTGAAAACAAGTTTTCTTTGGTCATCATCTTTGACCCAGTGATAAGTTTTCCTACCACTCTCGATAACGTAATCAGGACTGTCATCATGAATTACTCCGCATTCCTGTAAAGCATCCTCAAACCATTTGAGCCACAACCATAGATTTCCTACATCGGGAATCTTTGATCGTTTAACTTCATATATATCAAGAGATATTGCTAACTTATGAGGCTTGTCTTTACCTACGTTGTCCTCAATTTGCTTGATTTGCATTGGAGTTATCTGCTCTTTTATGTACTTGGATAAGTACTCGTGAAAGTACTCGGTTACTTTTGATCTTACGGTATAATGCATACTTGCATTGTAAATCGACTGACCATTAACGGTCCACATTCTGGGATTACCAGTTTTTCTCGATTTCTTTGCAAGCATATATCTACCTTGGAACTCAGGAATTATCACGAAAATTTTCATGTTCTGTCCCTCCTTCATATGTGTTTGTTTCTGCCAAACGGATTGTTCGCAATCCTTCTTTCTCATAATCACCTGTATCGGCTCTTTTTATGAACTTAGGAGGAACACTATACGTTTCGCATAATATGGCTTGAGCCAATATCTCATTATGTGCTGCTATTACAACAACATTCGGTTTGAACTCACCATTTCGATCTTTCTTAACAAACGTACATATATATCGTTTCTTTTTTCTTTCAGGTAACATTTCGTAAAAAGTTTGTTATTAGATCATCAAATTTAGTCAAACTATATTTCTTCACATAGTCTGAAGGATCTTTTGGTTCACCTTCAGGATTATGTGTCATAGAAAGACTGAATTTTTCAGAAAAAGATTTTGCTCCTTTGATTCCACCTTCATCATTATCAAACCAGACATAAATGTGCTGCCATCTTGTTTTTAATTTATCCATTACGTGAGAAGGAATATAAGCTCCTTCATTATTTGGAGCAATTGCCCAGTAACCTAACAGATTAAAAATAAGAATATCCTTGTAACTCTTAGTTACAAAGAGAATTTTTCCACCTTTCTTTGGTAGAAGTGTCCATCCCTGTACGATGGTAGCATCAACGTTCGCTATGAATCTGGTTATTTTTGATTGTGGAAAGTACAGTTTTCTTCTGAATATATCTTGATTCCAATAGTAATCAATCGAATAAGCAAGCATGAAAGGATTTACCCTGTAATAGGATATGTCTGTTTCATTTTTTATAAGCCTGTAATGACTGATACTCTTAATATTATGATATTCCAGAAGCTTTAAAGGTATTTTATATGAATTCCAATATACTCTGTCTTGTTTCGTCCAGTCTCTTGGTTGTATCTCAATGACTGTCGTTTTCTTTGCAAAATCTATTATCTCGGAATCGTCCGGTGTCTTCTCCGGGATAACCAGAGAAGAACACGCAGACTGATCCAAGCCACTATTACATCCGAGACCTAATCCAAAATCTGCATTTATTTTTTGTAATACTTGATTATAATCTAATTCAAACTTTCTTCCGATAAAGTCAAATACCCGATAACTTTTATCACCAAAATCCTTGTACAATAAATCTCCATCCCAATATATGATAACGCATGAAGGTTCTTTATCCTTGCGAAATTCACTGCTGAACTTTTTATTGAGTTCTTTGAAATTTCTGCAATATGTTCTGAATAGTTGATAGCTGTTTATCTTCTTCAGAATGTTCTCCTTCGTCAGAGATTTATCTCCTTGCGTAAACATATTTCAGTTATTAAAATGGATCTGAATCGGCTTTGGTTTCTTGTGCATCAGCCATGACTGTCGGCTCTTTCCACTCTTGGAAAGTAAAACTGTTCTGGAAATCTTCTTTAGGAGGATATCCTGATTCAGTTTGTGATTTAATATGAGCTTCCCAGTAATTGGTTCTCTTGTTGGTAGCTCTGTCAAAATATCTTCCATAAACCGCCTGATATTTTCCATCTCTGACGGTAAGAAGAACTCTCACTTCATTTGTACCTGCTCCTGAAAGGAGAGATCTCAATTCGCTGTAATCGCCAAGAAACAGAGCATCAAACTTATCAAGTTTTGCTTCGTCATTTGGACTGATGTTCAGCCAGTTAATAAGAAAATTGTGAAGGTCGGCTTCTCCGACTTTAGCGGCTCTTGCTGTAGAAGCATCAAACCACTTCAAACCTGCTGGTGCTGCGTCAGGAGTACCCCATGCAGTACGACCAAAATTATTTATCCATTCTGCTTTCGTACCATCTACATTTACTCTTGGTTTGTTTTCGAGGAAGAAAGCAAGCTTGGTTCTCATTGAATGCTCTTTATGAGCAAGATAAAAATCCAGTCTCAGTTTTTTTACTCCATCTTCGGTAGTTGCATACACTGGCTCTGCCTGTGGTTTGTAACCAAGAGCCTCTAACTGCATTTTGTTTGGATTTATTGCAACCACTTTCATGTTTGCAAGTCCGGTATACAATTTACCTTCCTGAACAACTTGTTTTTCTGATGAATTTGGATTAAAACTCATGTTTTCGTTATTTAAAAGTTAGAAATATATATTAGCCTTGATAGTATTCATCTATTTTCTTTATTACAAGAAGAAGATCATTCGGAATATTTAATTCCGAAAACATACCTTTTGGCGATTTGCTCGTTGTTGAGCCGTCATTCTGAGTTATAAATCTGTATTCGAGTTTTCCTGTTTGCTGATCCTTAACGATATCTGTAAATAATACTACTGTAAACAATCCTTCAAGTGTAACTTTCTCATCCAACATCTTCATATTATCCCAATATTTCTATTAGGTATCGACTATATCTTTATTTTTATATTTCCAGATAAAACCTTTATAGGTTTTTAATCTACCTGTACAAGCAGATGATATATTTCCTCTGAAATAACCTGTTTGTTTTGAAGCTTCTGTAAGTGTTAAAAACGTGTTAATTAACTTAAGATTAAGATCATATTGTTCTACTCCACCATTACTTTTTTTAATAATAGTTTCAATAGAATATTTCTTACCTAAGTTTATGTTTCTTAATTTCTCTCTAGTTGCTTCTGACAATACTTTTCCTTGATGTGATTTTGATATTTTATCAGACCATTTTGAATAGTCAATTTCACCTGAATCTATTCTTCTTTTTAATGACTGTCTTCTTTTTTCTATTGATTGTTTAGAAAAAAATTGGTTTTGATTTCCATCTCCACCTTCAGTCATATTTATAAGATTAAAATTCCAATGTTTAAATTGGTTGATCCAGTATTTTTCTAACCATTCCCAATCATCATCTGTTGTTTTATCAAGTAATTCAATAACAGGTTTTAAATCTTGCTTCAATAAGGACATTATCCAACTGTTTTTATGACTTTTATTGTCTCCTTTTTTAGCTTCACTAATATGTGATGCAAGTCGATATTCAAGTTTTGAAACTGTTTTTCCTATATATCTTATTTCTAAGATAATAGGATGTGATAATGTATAGATTTTAATTGTTTTCATCTTACAAATTTAATAAAACAATTGGTAAGATGCAAGATTTTATATAAAAATACTCACTGTTTCCAAATATATTTCTATAAATGTACTCTCCTTCACGGAGATAGTCTGTGAACGTTCTCCATCCTACAGGAGCTTCGCTGCTGATTGTCCAATCTGCATAATTTTTAAACATTCATAGTATAATTTCTCTACTATTGTAGTTTATGCAGCTCTAAGAATATTCCAGCAATTAAATGAGTTTAGGCAAGTTGTTTGTTCACCAATTGTTTTGATTTTTCTTTTCGGAGGATAAGTATCTACCATATTCTCATCGTGACTCAGGATGAATACCTTCATGTTTTCTCTCAAACTCTTAGCGGTATTAATAACATCCCATGCATGACGACCAATGTCGGTAAACTTCTGCCATCCCTGTTCTGCAGAACGATTCATAAACTCTGAACTCATGAGATACTGAAAATCATCTATCACGATGGTTTTGATCTCAGGTCTCTTTTCAGAGATATGGTTCAGTGCTTTTACGATCTTTGCAGAATCATTGCTGACATAGAAATTTCCTCCTTCCAAAGTAAAGGGAAGGTAAGCCTGTTTCCAACCCCTGAAAGGAAGCGGTTTACCAACAATGTTGATAATAACCGTTTCCTTAGGGTTGAGGCTTTCAATGGAAGTTGATTTCCCAGTACCAGTTTGACCTACTACTGCAATAATTTCACTCATGTTTCTAATTTAAAAAGTTCCAACTCCAATTTGCGTGACTGTAATAACCAATCACTTTTGAAAATGCCTTTGTTTGTCTTAATGTGAATCCATTTAATTATCTCTTCATCTATTGGTTTATCTGCGATGATTAATTGACGCAACGTACTCCTGTAAAAGTTTCCGCTACCAATATTAAAGACGAAATGACCCATTGCTAAAAGCTGAATATGTTCAAGATCTGTCACTTTCTGGACATATGCGATTGCACTGTCCAAATCCTGACGTAATAATCTGTCTGCTTCAGCTTCAGTTAATGGCTGGTTAAAGAACTCACTTGTTTTAATAGCGTGTCCATATCCAATTGTTAGAATTCCACCGGGACAATAATACATACTGTCCATAAATCCCTCCTGACGTTTGATTGAGTTTACAACTGTCTCATACATCTCTCTCCATTCTAACATTTGAATAAACTCTTGTAATCCTTTCTCTCTCGTTTCTTCAGTTACTGCCATACACGGAGCTAACAGAATATTCAAGTTAATGACAAAGAACGCAAGAGTAAACAGTACACGTTTCTTAACGTTTACTCTCATAAGCATTTTGTTTAGTTAATACTGATCAATCAAAGTCTCTGACCTGATTGATATGTAGGAGATTTCTCATTTTTCCAACGAAGGGGTCTCCATCCCTTGTTTTGATATAGTGCCAATAAATTAAACCCTCTACTGGTAAATCCAACTGTCCATATGTTTTAATGTTCAACATTTCAGGACGATGGGTAATCATAAATACATCTGAATATTGGTATAATGCATCTGCTCCAAAAACATCTGATTTCTGAGGGTAGTGTAAGTTTTTATTCTGGATTCGTTCTACGTTTTCTATATTCCTGTTAAGCTGGCTTACGATAACATATGATGATTTAATCTTCTTCTTCATTTCATTGAACATTGCAGCAAGCTCGTAAAGAGTTTCAAGCTGATTCTGCTCACCAAGCTTCTTTACCAATATACTATGGTCAAGAGTTACTAAGATACCTCTGTCGAGGTTCTCAGGCATTTGCATGGCAAAATGTTCAATAGTATTTTTGATTTCCTGCACTGTTCCCGGTATATCTACATACCATACTGGTGCATCAATAATCTGCTTTGTATAATCTACTGCCTTTGCATATTCCTCTGCAGTCATGTTTCTTTCTTTCTGGATAAGATCTGCACTGTAGAGTTGTTTAACTGTTTTATTAAGACCTTTTGATATCTTTCTACCAACAAGTCTTCTTGCCACCATCTCAAAGTTAAATGAGAGGACAGCGAATTTTTCATTAGGATTCAATTGAAATAATCCTGTTTCCAATTCATTAAGAATAGCAGTCTTTCCACTACCACTCATACCTGCAATTGTAATGATACTTCCCCATTCTACACCATCCATTCCTGCTTTATTAAAACTCGACCAAGGGGTTTTAAGTGATTTGATGTGACCATCCAATCTTCCTTTGATGTATTTTAATTCTTGTCTTGCAGCGTCTTTGATTGGTATGAAAGGTAAAACTTTACATGATTGTTCCGCCATAGATACGAACTTCTTCTTTATTTGGTTTCTCTCTTAATGTCTCACATTCCGAGGCAAGATTAGATCCTGCATCTTTTTTGTCAATAAAATAATGTGCTTGTTGCATATAAGTGTAACCTCTGACGGCAAATCTTTCAACATATCTTTTTGTAGCCTCAAATATCTCTTCCTTGGAATACTCGTAAGTGGCTACAAATTTAACCATTTTCTTTAAAACTTCCAACTTATTGCCACGATACCTGTAACCTCCTGCGTTTACACCTTCTGGAAATATCTTTCTCCAATCGTCAATCCACAGTGCGACATCAGGCATCGCTTTTCTTTTCTTCTTGGACAGTTTTGCAAATAAATCTTCTCCTCTTTTACGAAGAGAGATATCTTTTGCATCAGAGCCGTGCCACTTTAAATAACCATATGATTCAAGCTTTTTGATCATTTGAGAAAATGTCATAAAATCCTCATCATAACAGTTCTTTAAAACGGCTTCTTCGTTCTGATAAACTAAAACCAAGAGAACAAACTCGAAGAATGTTATATCAAGCTTGTTCTCAAGGTAGAGTGTTACATATTCATTATTCATGTTGCATAAGAATGTTTGTGTATGAGTATCGCATCTTCAGTTTCAATGAAGTTCATATCGTCCTCATAACGTTTGTAAATAAGGTAATCATGAATATCTGATTCTGTGTAGTTTGTTCCAAACTTACTGTTAAGCAAGTCACATAGCATCTTCGGATTCTGGAAATTCTCCTTCGGATATTCTTCCTGAAGCAATGCTACCAAAGGCTCTATCTTCGTCTCTGAAGTTATCGCCTTTAATGATTCGTTCTTTGTAGTCAAATCCATCGTGAAGAAATATTTCACTGTCAAAATACTCTGCATCCGACAAATCAAAACCTTTGACCATCTGTTCAAACCAGCTGTCAGCTTGAGTTCCGCTTACACGTATGATCCACATTTCTGCGACATCCTCAGTTCCAAGCCTGTCTAATCTTCCTTTCTTTTGTTTCGATTGTGTTGCAGATCCTATATACGATTCCATTATTGCATGAGTTGCACCTTTAAGGTTTAACCCAAGCGTTAAGGAACGACAGCTTCCAAGATCACGTATTGTACCCTCATTAAAACCATCTATAAGTTCCTGATTACGGTCCTTATGGTTATTTGAATGAACAGTATTCTTAGTAATCTTATCAGCCTGAGCAGTTAATTCGGAAAAGATTAAAACCTTTGCTTCCGGATTATCTCTGAGGATTCCTTCTTTGATTTTCTTTGCAATCATTGCTGTGGACGGTAAATTCAACAGGAACTCTTTTCTTGCTCTGATGGAATTAAGATACATCATTGCTGCAAATTTCTGTTCTTTTGTTCCTCTACCATTCCAAAACCATTCTCTTGCATCGTCAAACCAATTATCAGAACCTTGTGCAATCATTCGTTTCTGACCCGATTTGATACGTTCAGTAAGATACGTATAGTAATGAAGTTCTCCTTCCTGCATGGTCTTCTTCCCGACCTTTACAGTAACATTCACAGAATCATCCAGTGAATGGTTCACAATGAAGAATTTCGTTTTGTTTATCAGTCCATCTTCAGCACTGTCATAATATTCATAGATGATCGGACAGTATTTCTTGTAGTAGAAACCCTTGTCGTTCTTAGAAGTTATGTCATGTGTAGCCGTAAGACCAATCAGATATTTATGTTGTGTTCTTTCAAATAAAGCCGAATATTCAGGTGTCATCATTGTGTGAATCTCATCTGCTATGATCAGGTCAAATTTCTCATTCTTCCATTTGTAGGCGGTTTGAACATTTTCAATAACTATCCATACATATCTCTCAGTACCCTTAATTCTCCATCTCTTTTCAGAGCGAAGGGGGGCATCAATCAGACCCCACTTACGCAATTCTTTTCTCCAGTTATCCTGTAGATTTGTGCGGGGTGAGGTAATCAGAACAAAATGTACATCTTCTGTTTCTCTGATAAAGTCTATTGCTACCTTGGATTTTCCTGTTCCAGTAGACAGACAAATAGTTCCTTTATGAAGCTTTTTGAATTTCTCCAATGCTTCCCTTTGTACTTGTTCCTTGGTTGTTATTTCCATAATTTAGTTTTTTAATTATGCTTACAATCTCACTTCTGTAGTTCTTATTAGTATCTATTTCGTTTCGCACTGTTTTTACACTATGCAGAATTGTAGTATGATCCTTATTATAGAAATCTGCTACACTCTGATAAGTAAATTTAAATATGGCTACTGCTATGTAATGAGCTACCTGACGAGGTTTCGTCGATATTCTTTTACGGGATTCTCCTCCTCTCATTATTGAAGGATCAACATCATAATATTTTGATACAACCCAGTTAATATAAACTAATCCCGGTCTGAAAAGATCAATACGTTTTTCATTTTCGTTCATTATATGATCTCTTCTGTATTTATGATAGGCTTTGAGTACATCATCCCATTTAATCTCATTTACATCAATAGCGACATTCAGGAATCGCAGAACAAATTCTCCGAATCCTGTTAAGCTCTCTCTTTCTACTGCCATATTAAAATAGTTTTAGTTGTCCTGAATAAACTGCATTCTTAATCTTATTCGCTTCAGCTATATAAAACGAGTAATCTATATCATAATCTTTCATTTCTTTCTTCTCATACCTGTTGAATATTGTAGCAAGCTTTCCTACATTCAATAGGATTTCACGCCTGTCTTCAGTATTCTTTTTTAACAGTGTACTGCCTTGTTTAGAAATATAATATCTGATGGTTTTCTGTTGTCTTTCTCTGAAGCGATCTCCATCCTGAACAAATTCTCTCCATATTTCCCATCCTGCATGTGCTCTGAAACTTAAACAATAATCATATATATCAGCCTGATAGTTATTAAGTATTGTTTCTTCAATAGGAATATTGTCGAGATAATATAAATGCAGAGCTTTAGGTACAATTCTCATTGACCAATCCTTATTATATGCAATAGCTCCATTCTGCATAGGGACAATTTCAAAGCAACCTTTTGGTTTAACTTTACCTTCTGTGGTTACAGCAAGATAATTATTTCATTTCTGTTATCTCTGATTTCTCAGAGTGTCGGACTATATCTTCAATTTTAACTCTTTCTATTATTGTATTTTTATAAATAACAATATTACTTTTCTTTTTATAAAAAGTAGCTTGTACATTTTGAAATCCTAATTCTTTTAATTGAGTATAATCAAGTAATTCATTATTTATTTTATATAAATATTTTGTTTTTAGTTTGGAAAACAATTCTGATTGTATTTTATTTCTTTCAGGATTACTTTTCCAATTAGCTGATAGTTTCTTACCGTGATCTTTTCTGATACCTTTGGACCATTCTTCTTTAAGTCTATTAGATATTTTTGTAGATGTTTCTTTATGAACTATCATTCTTGAATCTGAATCTGATCTCAAATTATAGCCATTATCTAATGAGTTATAAATACTCATCCAGTATAATTCTCGTTTAGCTACTAATTCTTCATCTTCTTCAAGATACTCTAAAACAAAATATTCAAAATTAAATTCACCATATTTTACCCAACTTCTAAGTAGATAAATATTTTCATTATCTCTTTGATTTTTTAGATCATAGAGATGTTGATGAATTCTCTTATAAATATTTTTTGATTTACCGATATAAACTTTATTATTGATTAAATTTCTAATACAATAAATTCCACATCGTTGATGTTTAATGTCTGGTTTCATACTTTTATCTTTTTGTAAAGATAAGAAATATAATTGTTAAAACCAAACAAAGTTAATAATTGCCTTGCACTTCCACACTTAAGTGTACTCTACTCACTTCCGTATTAATTTATACGTGTTTTCGATAGTCTCTGCTCCTTCCTTATTTCTAAGGCTTGGATCAGGATTGCCTTCAATATTACTTGTTAAGGTTTCCCTGAGTTCACAAGGTTAAGACGCAAATAATTCTACGTCTCTTATGACCATTTTACTGTACTCTGCATATTCAAGAGTCAGTCTTGTCATTTCTTCCCATCTCTTGCATAATGATAATAACAGATCTTTATCTGTTCTTTTGACTTTCACTGTTATACCATCTGTATTAATCTGCAACATTGTAAGATCTTTAATATTGTCAACAAATGTCTCTGCCAGTATTGATAACAATAATTGACCATTAATTGTTATTTGCATAGTATATTTGGGATCATAAAATAAGCTGAACTTATCATTTGATTTACCATATACACCATTCAATGCAAGTTTTAATCCTGAGTTTGTTGCCTGATCTCCTTCTTTCTGAGCTTTCATCCTCTCCTCAAACAATTCTTCATATACATCTACGAACTCTGGTCCGAGATGCTGAGGATAAAATCTATTTTTAATAGCAAGATTTGGATAATATGATTTGACATCTATATCCAGTATCATGTATTCTTCATCTTCATCATATATTCCGGGTTCGATACAGCCGTGAATCCCACCTGTACCATAATCATATTTGAATCCTTTATATATGACTGACTTTTCAAAAGCATTATATGTAGTTTCAATTACTGTCGATTTTAAGTATTCCAATAACTCATTGAATTCTTTGGAATTGAAATAGATATAAGGTGATATACAATCTCTTAAATCTATAAAATGGCGATATGTTCTCATATCCCTGATAAATTTATAGCTCCATTGTTTCTTGGCTGCTATCTGTCTTCCGAATATCTCCTGACCAATCTTTGGATCATTTGCATTCCTTAAATTGATATTGTATTTATGTCCGAGCTTCTTTCTCAGCTCAATCATATTTTTTGTAAGCAAATAAAATGCATATGTTGCTTCAACATCATTGAGATTATAAGCAAGTATTAATTCTCCTTCTTCAGGTAATATTTCGTGATCAGGATCAAACGGTATGTCCTGCACATTATCAAATCTGATTGCTATTTCAACAGCTTTCAAGCTTGTATGTTTAGCTTTATTATCAAAGTGATGTATTCTGTATAAATCAAGTTGTGGTATTATTACTTCATTCTCAGGTACTGCACTATATTCTTCCTGTAATATTGAATTCATATCTTCTACAAGCAATGTATTAATCATATCAGGATCTGGTGTTATAATACCATGTGAGTATCCTTTCATCATATGCATTAGAGTATGTAATAACGGGTAATCAAAATTCACATTATTAAATCCTATTAATCCTGCTACTTCTTCATTTAAAAATTTATAATATGCTTCTATGTCGTTTCGTGGTTTAGAAATCACGAATTGTCTGATATCCTGAGGATTATCTCTATCCTTAAACGTGCAGCAATGGTAATTCTTGAACTGCTCGATATCGTAGACCCATACTTGTTTGACATTAGTGCTCATAATAAATTATATTAGAATTAATAATAAAGGAGTTCCCCCTCATAATTGAGAGGGAATCTCCTTAATTGCTTTGGACATTATTTCTTGTCTGCAGCAGTCTGTGTCTGGAACTCCCTGATGGCTGCATCTTCAGTCTCCACATCATGCTTGATGTAAGAATCCTGAATGTCAGAACCTTCAGCGACAACCTCGGTTTTCCACACAATGGCTTCACCATTCTTGGTAAGAACTTCACCTGTGGTAGGATTGACCTTCTCACGGTAACCCTGATTTGCAGGAGCTTCCGACTCCAGCTTTTCAATGGTTACAATCCTGTGAGGACCAACCTTTGCGGAGAAGTCATCACCTTCCTTGAGACCGTATTCCTTGATCATGTTTGTCAGATCAGCAACACGCCCGACAACAAAGCCGACCTTGTTTTTGACATTCATGAATCCATTGGACAGAGCTGCTACGGTTGAGATCAGCATAAGTGAACCGAATTCTGGTTTGTTAGGGTTAACCCTGATTAAACCGTTGGCTGTCAGTTCGTTACCAGCCTTTGCTTCCCATTTTGATACTTTAAGTTTCATGGTACGTTGTTTTTAAAATTAATAAATCATGTTAATAACATCTGCAAGATCATTTGTCTCTTAATCGGAGTACATTTTTAGTTCTTGTGAATAAGACATGTAGAAGGATTAACTGCTTATTTTCATATACCTCTAAGTATATATTTAAGCAATTGTTCCAATTCTGGCTGCAACTACAACTTCATTGTTAACATCGTCAACAACTTTTATGTCTTTGATTTCGTACATCCCAGTGGATGTGATTTCATTTGACGATGTTCCTGTAACTCTGTCATAGTATTTGTAAGATTTTTCCAAGATTTTGACAACAACCATTCTTGTGTCATAATCCTTTGATACAACAACATCTCCTACTTTAACTTCAGAATCTGTGTTGAATGCATACCTCTTCAAGTTTCTGTTAGTTATTACACCAGCAGCAACTGAATTAGTATAAACGACAAAAATTGTTTTTTTCATTTGATTAATAATTTAGTTAGTACTATGTGGAGGTGGTGGGAATCGAACCCACGTCCAACAATATTAATGATAATTATATCTACGACAATATTCCGTTATCTACGGACAAGCGGGACTGAGGACAGTCTTGCTCCACCATCTGCATTAGTAAACATAAATGCAGAAAATTGCGTATGCTGTATTCTGTTCCAAGGTTATCAGCACCCGGCTCATTCTACTTACGCAGCGGCTTTTAAAGCCTGAGCAGGAAACATATTAACTACGTTGTCCTTTATTGATTGTGGTTCTTTATGGTAATAACCAATACCTGTCGCAATAATTACTTTCACACTGCTGTCAAAACCAAGGTCACCCCCATTTTGAAATTTGTGTAGATTACTCTTTTATATAAAGTTTAATCACTTGATATGATCCTCTGGGTAAATGGCATACTATAGCCATATTAGCATCTTCTTCTGACATATATTCAGTTGCGAATACTATACCACCTTTCATAGAAACTGATATGTTACTTATAAACATATCATATTCTTGTTGATAGTATTTATTCCAACCAAGATCTTTAATGACGTATCTTATTTTCATAATTGTTAGTTATTAAATGACGATTGCATTCTGGCACGGCTCTATGAGCTATTATTGAGCATACCAGAGTATCTCAGCGTGTTTTGTTGCAATCATTTTAAATAACTGCTTTATTGATTCTTTCGGTCACTTTTCTTTTTATATGAGATATGTATCATCTCTAACCGTATCATTACCAATACCGGACAGTCATTACTCCGGTTGCTTACTGATGATAATTAGCATCAGCAGCTTCACCCCTTTTGTTATAGTCTTGAGGGCACTCTGACTTATCTCCACCTGCAACAATCCTGATTGGTATATTTATCCTCAATATCATCCATTAAAACATGTTTTGGTCTGATACGGGATTCAGGCATAATCCAATCAAGATTTTCAGGCTTCTTTATTCTCTTAACCTCAGGTACTATATCCTCAACTTTTGTTATTGGATTTATACACTCAGACAGAAAATGAATTGCCTCATCAATGTTATCGAAGCTCCTTTCATCAGTATCAAGGAGAAACAGAATATCCGATTTGTGATTATCAGTCACAATTCTTGGATCACTGTTGTACCGGATTGTGTAATTTGGAATGTGTCCCATGATGCTCTGTGCGTTTTACAAATTCAAACTTGTGTCCCTGACATTGTGCAAATGCTACTTTGTCTTTGAATCTGTGGAAAAGAATGTCTGCAACCTCTTCCTTGGATTCTACGTCAAATGTGACTGTAGTTTTTCCAAAGAACTTTGCATAACTCTTTTTAAAATGCACGACAAGCTTCACAGGTGCACCAAACTTGTGCTCTTTCCAATCTCCTTTCAGAACCTGATTCTTTATAGGCTCTGCTGTACGCTTTGTGTTCTTACCTGCTCTTACGAAATTCATATCAGCAGGAATAAATACTGGTGGACGTAAATTTTCTTTGACCATCAGTTCATCATCATTCACATTGACAGGAAACAGAAGTGTCTCATTCACTATATTACGCAGTGAATAACACTTCCCATCATTTGCAGCGTAGACTTTTTCGATACTCTTGTTTTGAGACAAGAATTCATTGAACAGTCTTCGGAGCTGCACATGTACTCCTCTTTTTGTGAATACAGGGTCGTCACCAATTAGTGCAATAACTTTTGCACTACCTAATTTGTCAAGTAAAAACTTAACAAACCCACCATAGAGTTTTTCCTTGAAAAAGTCTTGGTAGTTGTTGTCATCGTTGTTCATGTGGAGGGTTAATTCCGGGTAAAGCTGTAGCAGCATCGAGAATGACATACTGAATGTATCCATACTCATCACTGCCAACAGTATAAATTAAATGGTTTCCTCTTCTCTCAACTTTGCCTAAACCATATTCGGCATTGAGAAGCAGATTTTTTCTTCTGTCGGGATCTGCATTACCGATTACGATTTTTCTCGCATTCTGAAAATCAGCTATAGGACCTTTGTTATCCTGTCTGCGTTGCTGAAGCTGTTTGTAGGTATTGTTATCCATTATATATTATGTATTGGTTAGAGTCAAATTAAAAGAGAGAACCTCCTCGGTTAGGGGTGGAAGAGGTCTCTCCCGGTTGAATAATTGATTTAGACAAACCTATTTATTTACGTAGGCGTTTATCCAATTCCCACGCACCATAACTATCAGATTGCTATTATCACAACCTTGGATGCAATCCGACGTTATTTGTTTACCCTCTTTCTTTTCTTCTTGGGTGTAGAATAGACTACTGGTGCAATAATGCCTGCCAGCAAGTCAAATAATTCCTTTGATTCCATTTCATTTATGATTTGGATGGTTCACCGAATAATACACCTATACCTGCAAAAGGATTAAGTTTAGGCTCTTCAGGTAATGTTTTACGATATTCAGTATCCAGACAGCATGAAGGAATTAATCTTTCTTGCTTATCTGAACACATGAATAATCCTATTCCGGGATCAAGAGTCCATTTAATGAACTCTTTAACAGTATACTTTGCAAATCCTTTTCTGAATTGTACAAAGAAACCGTTATAGGTGAAGTTTTGTACCTATGATATCATTCTCTTGTAAATTTTAAAGGTGGAATGTCGTATCTGATTGGTTTAATTGTATATCCTCTCATCATCCTTCCCCACATAATATCCTGATCATTTGTGAAGTATGAAATGAAATTAAGGAAATACGTATCGTTCTTCGCTTGCACTCTTAAGGTATCACCATCCATTACAGATGATAATATTGTGTAAGTACAAGTATTACATGTACTGCTGTGGTCATTATAAGCAATATTGATAGCAGTATTGTTATTCACAACCAACTTAATGGTAGGATAAGAGTAACCAGAATAATATTCCCATATACCATTGAATGAGAATTCATCTGCAGGATCATTTGGTTCACATGAGATAGTGATAGCTATGATCAGGGTCGTTAACAAGATTAGTTTTTTCATTATATATTATGTTATTGGTAAGTCAAGTAAAATAATTCCCGGCAGTACACACTTCATATCAAGAGCATCCTCTGACATGTGAGTTCCAGAGCAACTAACTGCGTGTGTCCACGTGGTTACTCGTATCCTCTCCGGGAATTATTAGTTTGTTTACATCTCGGCAAATATTGATATTGACATTAATGATACACCAATACCAAAACATATAACTGATGTTGGATCAGATAATATACCGAGAAGAAAGAATATTAGTCCTGTTAGGAATAATATCTTTGTTTTCTTTTGAACTTTCATAACTGCATATATTCTATCCAAGATTCATATTCTGAGCCTTTATAGAGAATGATGCAATCCTGATGACATCTGCGAACAAGGTTTTCAATTGATACATTCATTATGTCAGTTAAAAACTCTTTAGTCTTGAGATAGTCACGATTGTTAGTTGGATCACTGAATTCAACGATTACTAACGACTGAGAACCTGCAACAATGTTTGTCATAAGGCTATATTATATTATGTTGAGTGAATTAACAAAAGGTGAAAAAGACTGAAAAGGTAGAGGTGTGGATGAGGTAGCTCACTCACACCTTCTAACCCTGTATCAATCAGTTTGTTAGAGCTATGTATGTAAACATAAAGAAGAAAAAACCCGTTGGTTATTCACGAAGGCGGGTTGACCTCCGAGCACACTGCACCTATCGGTGAGCCTGCCGACAACACAGCGATTAACGTTTGAGTGAGAGCCACTTAAGCATAATCTCTTCACCTGTTTCGGGGTTAACGAACGGACGTTCAGTAACAGCGAACTGTGAAGGGTCAAGAGTGATGACTGTGTCTACATCAACCTTCACACTGTCAGCCTTAACTGCAGCATAATAGGTCTCTGACTGACGCATTGTGCCAAGCACTGTCTCAATCTCAACTCTGTGTTGCATTTTGACGATACGATTACCATTGCTGGTGATATCGCCAACCTTTACGATAGTAAAGTCCATAGCAACTGTGACGGGGACACTCCCAACGCCAAAACTTAGTGGGGGTCCTATTGTAGGTCCTCAGTACGAGCGTGTTACAGAAAAATTTTTTATTTTTTCCAAAAAATCAAATTTTCTTTGGGGGTTATTCTTAAAATAAGTATCTTTACAAAATAAACTTAAATTATTAAAATATGCCTTACAAAACACCTTATTCAGAATGGTCTGAAGAAAGAAAGATCAGACACAGAAATAATACAAAAAGATGGAAAAAAGCTCATAGAGATAAACATCTTGAATTCAAAAAGAAATATTATCGAACTCATAAAGAACAATGGAAACATAATTATAAATATAAGATCGGATTGAAATATGGAGTTACAGAAGAAGAATTTAATAGAATGAGAACAGAACAAGAGTTTAAATGTAAGATTTGTGGAAAACATGAGAATGATCAAGTAAGAAGATTATCTCTTGATCATGATCATAAAACCGGAGAAATAAGAGGATTGCTTTGTGATAATTGTAATGTTGGATTAGGAAACTTTCAAGACAATCCAGAAATTTTACAATCTGCCATAAATTATCTTCAGAAAAATTTTGAAAACTTCTCTGATTGTCATATATTTGTATCCGAAGAAGAAACTAAATCAAATAAATATGATAGGCTTAATTGAATCAACAGAGAAGTTGTTCGCAGAAGCTCTTGCGACAATGAAGAAGAAGAATGCTGACTATGCAGGAGATTCTGATTCTATGAAGAATTTTCAGATATCAGCACAAGTTGCTAACGTTAAAATGTCACAAGGTATTCTGACAAGATTGACAGATAAGACGACAAAGATAGGGAATTTGATAGTAAAAGAAGGTGCTGTCAAAGAGGAGTCGATATTTGACACTGTACAGGATCTTATTAATTGTGCAGCTATCCTGCACTATGCTCTTCAGATGGAACGTAGAGAAGCTACTTACAGGATTGATGAGAAGGTGAGTATAGAAGAACTACAGAAAAGATATATTGCCGGAATTGATCCTATAACAGGTCAGGATGTGATTTTCGAGAGAAAATAAAATCGCACAAAGAAAAAAGATAATGCCAAACTTAAAAAGTAATCATAGAGAACAGTTAGTATATAAGAAATATACTGATTTGGGATATGAATGTTTGACTAAAGGATATCCTGATTTCTGTTTCTATAACGGAGATAAAGTTATTTTTGTTGAAGTTAAGAAGAAGGAACAGATGTACACTATGAAGAAAGGACTTGCGAAACATCAACAGAAAATGATCAATATTTTTAAAGGTCTTGGATTAGACGTTAGAATTGAGTATATTGAGTGAAATATCTAAAGTAAAACGTGAACACAAAGAAAGGTAGCACCAAAGAAAAAGGTGGGTGTTTTTAATTACAAGAATTAAATTCACTGCGTTCAGCTGCGAAGTTAATTAAAATATTTGACATTTCCAAATCTTTTAAAATATTTCTGAAAACATTTGCATATTAAAGAAAAGGGTTGTATATTTGTAATGCCTATTAATTGGTTAGACAATTAATCATTTACACATTTCTCTGTAACAAACCCCTGCGTCCTGTGGGGGTTTTTACATTTCCCGGTGCTCATGTTTTGTAGAGGGTGGAAATAAACTATGGAAAAAATTTTGTTTGTATAATAAAATATATTACTTTTGTCAAAACAGAATAGGGATGAAGAAAATAACAGAGATCATTGGTTC